>Ga0308157_10002969_pt1 | contig 25980 bp, 20 predicted proteins | sample PhyBR1_FD_201035 | JGI IMG/M metagenome (GOLD analysis project Ga0308157, IMG submission 201035) | Phyllosphere microbial communities from UC Gill Tract Community Farm, Albany, California, United States - DLSLB.R1 | ecosystem: Host-associated > Plants > Phyllosphere > Unclassified | place: USA...
CGCACTGAACGGCTATGTGCTGTCGATGTGGCGCTTCCGTGGTTCGCAGCTGTTCTTCGGCCTGCTGCTATTCGGCTGCTTCCTGCCATTCCAGACCGTGCTGCTGCCGGCCTCGTTCACCCTCGGCAAGCTGGGCCTGGCCAGCACCACCGGCGGCCTGGTGCTGGTGCACGTGGTCTACGGCCTGGCCTTCACCACGCTGTTTTTCCGCAACTTCTACGTGAGCATCCCTGATGCGCTGGTCAAGGCCGCGCGCCTGGACGGGGCCGGGTTCTTCACCATCTTCCGGCGCATCGTCCTGCCGATGTCCACGCCGATCATCATGGTCTGCCTGATCTGGCAGTTCACCCAGATCTGGAACGACTTCCTGTTCGGCGTGGTGTTTTCCAGCGGTGATTCGCAACCGATCACCGTGGCCTTGAACAACCTGGTCAACACCAGCACCGGAGCCAAGGAATACAACGTCGACATGGCGGCAGCGATGATCGCCGGCCTGCCAACCCTGCTGGTCTATGTGGTTGCAGGCAAATATTTCGTGCGCGGGCTGACGGCCGGCGCGGTAAAGGGGTAAGTCATGGCAACGCTCGAACTTCGCAATGTGAACAAGACCTACGGCAGCGGCCTGCCGGACACCCTCAAGGACATCCAGCTGTCGATCAAAGATGGCGAGTTCCTGATCCTGGTCGGCCCCTCTGGCTGTGGCAAATCCACCCTGATGAACTGCATCGCCGGCCTGGAGCAGATCACCGGCGGTGCGATCCTCATCGACGAGCAGGACGTCAGCGGCATGAGCCCCAAGGACCGTGACATCGCCATGGTGTTCCAGTCCTACGCGCTGTACCCAACCATGAGCGTGCGCGAGAACATCGAATTTGGCCTGAAGATCCGCAAGATGCCGCAGGCGGCCATCGATGAAGAAGTGACGCGGGTCGCCAAGCTGCTGCAGATCGAGCACCTGCTGGCGCGCAAGCCGGCACAGCTGTCCGGCGGCCAGCAACAACGGGTAGCGATGGGCCGCGCGCTGGCGCGGCGGCCGAAGATCTACCTGTTCGATGAGCCGCTGTCCAACCTCGATGCCAAGCTGCGGGTCGAGATGCGCACCGAAATGAAACTGATGCATCAGCGCCTGAAGACCACCACCGTTTACGTCACCCATGACCAGATCGAGGCCATGACCCTGGGTGACAAGGTAGCGGTGATGAAGGACGGCATCATCCAGCAGTTCGGCACCCCGCAGCAAATCTACAACGACCCGGCCAACCAGTTTGTCGCCAGCTTCATCGGTTCGCCGCCGATGAACTTCATTCCGGTGCGCCTGGCCAGGCAGGATGGCCGCTTGCTGGCGCTGCTCGACAGCGGCCAGGCGCGCTGCGAGTTGCCCCTGGGGCTGGCAGCTGACGAACTGGATGGCCGCGAGATCATCCTGGGCATCCGCCCTGAGCAGATCGCCCTGGGCGCTGCGCAGGGCAATGGCTTGCCGGGTATTCGCGCCGAGGTGCAGGTTACCGAACCTACCGGGCCCGACTTGCTGGTGTTTGTCACCCTCAACCAGACCAAGGTGTGCTGCCGCCTTGCGCCGGATGTGGCGTGCAGCGTGGGTGACACCCTCAACCTGCAATTCGACCCGGCCCGGGTGCTGCTGTTCGACGCCGACAGTGGCGAGCGCATACGCCTGGCCAGCACCGTCGCAACCGCAAAGGACAACGTGGCTCACTTGAAAGGCCGTTGACTCGTCTACACCATCAATAAGAAAAAAGAGGACGCAAAGGGATGGAACAGCGCAAACGTATCAGGACATTGGGCTCGCTGGCTTTGCTCGCCGTTGTCGGCAGCAGCGGCGCGCAGGCTGCCGAGGCTTTTTCCAGCGAATCGAAATGGATGACCGGGGATTGGGGCGGCACTCGTACCGAGTTGCTGGAGAAGGGCTACGACTTCACCCTCGACTACGTCGGGGAGGTGGCCGGCAACCTGCACGGTGGCTACAACGACGACAAGACTGCACGCTACAGCGACCAGTTTGCCCTTGGCGCACACCTGGACCTGCAGAAGATCTTCGGGTGGCACAATGCCGAGTTCAAGCTGGCGATCACCGAGCGCAGCGGCCGCAACCTGTCCAACGACCGCATCAGCGACCCGCGCGCTGGGCAGTTCAGCTCGGTGCAGGAGGTGTGGGGCCGCGGCCAGACCTGGCGCCTGACCCAGATGTGGATCAAGCAAAAGTACTTCGACGGCGCGCTGGACGTGAAATTCGGCCGCTTTGGCGAGGGCGAGGACTTCAACAGCTTCCCGTGCGACTTCCAGAACCTGGCCTTCTGCGGCTCGCAAGTGGGCAACTGGGTGGGCGGCATCTGGTACAACTGGCCGGTCAGCCAGTGGGCGCTGCGGGTGAAGTACAACATCACCCCGGAATTCTTCGTGCAGGTCGGCGCCTTCGAGCAAAACCCCTCCAACCTGGAAACCGGTAATGGCTTCAAGCTCAGCGGCAGCGGTACCAAGGGGGCAATCCTGCCGGTGGAGGCGGTGTGGTCGCCCAAGGTCAACGGCCTGCCGGGGGAGTACCGCCTGGGTTACTACTACAGCACGGCCAAGGCCGACGATGTGTTCGACGACGTCAACGGCAACCCGCAGGCGCTGACTGGCGGGGCATTCAAGTCGCATTCCAGCAAGCACGGTTGGTGGGTAGTGGCGCAGCAGCAGGTCACCGCCCAAGGTGGCGACGTCAACCGCGGCCTCAGCCTTTTCGCCAACTTCACCGTGCACGACAAGGCCACCAACGTGGTCGACAACTACCAGCAGGTGGGGCTGGTCTACAAAGGCGCCTTCGACGCCCGGCCCAAGGATGACATCGGCTTCGGTGTGGCGCGTATTCATGTGAATGACGACGTGAAGAAGCGCGCCGAACTGCTCAATGCCCAGAGTGGTATCAACGATTACGACAACCCAGGCTTCGTTCCGCTGCAACGCACCGAGTACAACGCCGAGCTCTACTACGGCTTCCACGTCACCAACTGGCTGACCGTACGGCCCAACCTGCAGTACATCAAGAGCCCGGGCGGGGTGGACGAAGTGGACAACGCGCTGGTCGCAGGCTTGAAGATTCAGTCGTCATTCTGAGGGCATTTGTTGTAAATTTACGCCAATCCCTTTTCGGTTCCCGGCACCCACTGGCCTGCAGTGGTTGTCGGGGATAGGCCGAGACAGCGCTATCTCAAACAACAAGAGCTCTGAACCATGCCCGAACATCCGCTCCATCGCTTCTTTTCCTCGCAGCGGCCAAGGCCGACATTCGAGTGGGAGCGTTACCAGCAGCGCGATGTGCTGATCATCGATCACCCCCGTTGCCAGGCGGTATTCAGCCGCCAGGGCGCGCAGCTGCTGCACTTTCAGCCGGCAGGTGAACGGCCTTGGCTGTGGTGCGCCGAGCAGTGGCCGCAGGTGGGGGCGATCCGTGGCGGCGTGCCGGTGTGCTGGCCGTGGTATGGCCGTCACCCCAGTGAGGACCTGTGGCCGGCCCATGGCTGGGCGCGCCTGCTGGACTGGAAGCTGGTGGACAGCCGCGAAGACGAGGAGGGCGTGACCTTGAAGTGGCGCCTGGACCTGTGCGACTGGCAGGTCGACCTGCACGCAAGGCTGGGCAGCCGTATGGAGCTGAGCCTGAGCACCGAGCACCAGGACAGCGAACCCTGCCAGTTGAGCCATGCGCTGCTGGCGTACTGGCGTATCAGCGACGTGTCCGAGGTAGCGCTGTCCGGGTTGGAGGATATCGAAGGTTACGACCGCCTCAACCGCCAGGCCTGCCGTGAAGAGGGCGCCCTGAAGCTCAAGGGCGGCTGTCAGAAGGTTTACCCCGGCACGCCGAGGGTGCAGCTGCAGGACCCGGCCTGGCAGCGCGAGCTGTGCATCGATACTGGCGACAGCGACGACACCGTAGTCTGGCACCCGGGTAACCGGCCGCTGATGGGTGTGACCGGCCGTGAAAGCCAGGGCTTTGTCTGCGTCGAGGCCGCCAGCGGCAGTGGCGAGGGCCTGAGCCTGGCGCCGGGGCAGCGTGCCCACCTGCGCCTGCAGGCGCACCGGCTCAGTTGAGTTCGTCGTCCTCGATCGGGTAGCGGCTGGCGTTCAGGCTTTCCTTGATCTTGCGCAGGTGCGGCTGGAAGTCGACGCCGCGGCGCAGGGTCATGCCAGTGGCCAGCACATCGAGCACGGTCAGCTGGATGATCCGCGAGGTCATCGGCATGTAGATGTCGGTGTCTTCCGGCAACGGGATGTGCAGGCTCAGGCTGCAGGCGTTGGCCAGCGGCGAGCCTGCGGCGGTCAGGCCCAGCACCGAGGCGCCGTTTTCACGGGCCAGGCGGGCCACTTCGACCAGTTCGCGGGTGCGCCCGGTGTAGGAAATAATCACAAACAGGTCGCCGGTGTGGGCCACCGAGGCCAGCATGCGCTGCATCAGTACATCGGCGTGGGCCGACACCGCCAGGTTGAAGCGGAAGAACTTGTGCTGGGCGTCCAGGGCCACCGGGGCCGAGGCGCCCAGGCCGAAGAAGTGGATCTGCCGGGCCTGGATCATCATGTCCACGGCGCGGCTGACCTGCTGCGGGTCCAGTTGCTGGCAGGCGCCGTCGAGCGAGGCGATGGCACTGGCGAAGATCTTCTGGGTGTAGGCTGCCGGGTCATCGTCGGCCTCTACCGCGCGGCTGACGTAGGCGGCGCCGCTGGCCAGGCTCTGTGCCAGTTGCAGCTTGAGTTCGGGGTAGCCGCTGACGCCAAACGAGCGGCAGAAGCGGTTGACGGTCGGTTCGCTGACCTTGGCCGCCTGGGCCAGCGCAGCAATGCTGAAGCGGGTGGCTTGTTGCGGGTTGAGCAGGATGACTTCGGCGACTTTGCGTTCGGCCTTGTTCAGCTCGTCGAGGCGTCCCTGGATCTGTTCCAGGAGGTTTCGCACGCGGTCCATGGGTGTGTCCTTGGGTCGGGAAGACAGCCGGCTGACGAAGCAGCAGGCTTTTTGCACGGTCGTCTATCGTACTGTCGGTGCGGGTGGCGCACCACTTGTCTGTAATACTTGTGTGTAATGTTGTGGTTTTTACTACATTATCCCTTGAAAACCGTATTCGAAAGCGGTATTCCTAGACCAACTTTAGGAAAGAACCTACATCATGGCTGCGATCAGTGTCGATCCTTGCACGTTTGCCCTGTTTGGCGCCCTTGGCGACCTGGCGTTGCGCAAGCTGTTTCCTGCGCTCTATCAGCTCGACCGGGCCAACCTGCTGCACCCGGACACCCGCCTGCTGGCGCTGGCCCGTGAGGCAGGCAGCGCGCAGGAGCACCTGAACAGCATCGAAGCCCACCTGCGCCGGCATGTGCCCGAGGCCGATATCGAGCCTGCTGCATTGGGCCGCTTCCTGGCCCGGTTGAGCTACCAGCACCTGGACTTCCTGCAACCTGAGGGTTACCAGGCCCTGGCCGAGCAGTTGCCGGGCGACCTGCCGCTGATCGCCTACTTCGCCACGGCGGCAGCGGTGTACGGGGCCATCTGCGAAAACCTCGACAACGCCGGGCTGGCCCCGCGTACCCGGGTGGTGCTGGAGAAGCCCATCGGCCACGACCTGGAGTCGTCGCGACGGGTCAACGATGCCGTGGCGCGGTTCTTCCCCGAAAACCGGGTGTACCGTATCGACCACTATCTGGGTAAGGAGACGGTGCAGAACCTGATTGCCCTGCGGTTCGCCAATAGCCTGTTCGAAACCCAGTGGAACCAGAATTCCATCTCCCACGTGGAGATCACCGTTGCCGAGAAGGTCGGTATCGAAGGCCGCTGGGGCTACTTCGACAAGGCCGGCCAACTACGCGACATGATCCAGAACCATCTGCTGCAGTTGCTGTGCCTGATCGCCATGGACCCGCCCAGCGAGCTGTCCGCCGATGCCATTCGTGACGAGAAGGTGAAGGTGCTAAAGGCCCTGGCGCCGATCACGGGCGAGGGTTTGAGCACCCAAGTGGTGCGTGGTCAGTACATTGCCGGCTACAGCGAGGGCAAGCCGGTACCTGGCTACCTGGAAGAGGACAACGCCAACGCCCGCAGCGACACCGAAACCTTCGTCGCCCTGCGTGCCGATATCCGCAACTGGCGCTGGTCGGGTGTGCCGTTCTACCTGCGTACTGGCAAGCGCATGCCGCAGAAGCTGTCGCAGATCGTCATCCACTTCAAGGAAACGCCGCACTACATCTTCGCCCCGGAACAGCGTTTGCAAATCGGTAACAAGCTGATCATTCGCCTGCAACCGGACGAAGGCATTTCTTTACGGGTGATGACCAAGGAGCAGGGCCTGGACAAAGGCATGCAACTGCGCAGCGGTCCGTTGCAGCTCAATTTTTCTGACACCTGGCGCAGTACGCGGATTCCGGATGCCTACGAGCGCCTGTTGCTCGAAGTGATGCGTGGCAACCAGAACCTGTTCGTGCGCAAGGACGAAATCGAATATGCCTGGAAGTGGTGCGACCAGTTGATCGCCGGCTGGCGTAATGCGGGCGATGCGCCCAAGCCATACGCGGCGGGCTCCTGGGGGCCGATGAGCTCGATTGCATTGATCACACGCGATGGGAGGGCGTGGTATGGGGATATCTGAACTGAAATTGCCGGCAGCCGTGAAGGTTCACGAGCTGGCCGACGCCAAGACGCTGGCTGCAACCCTGGCCCATGATGTGGCCGAGCGCCTTCATGCAGCCATTGCTGCCAAGGGCCAGGCCTGCGTGGTGCTGTCTGGTGGCCGCAGCCCGGTGCCATTCCTTGAGAAGCTGGCCAGTGAGCCCCTGGACTGGGCCAAGGTTACCGTCAGCCTGGCCGATGAGCGCTGGGTGCCGGTGGAGCATGCTGACAGCAACGCTGGCCTGTTGGCCCGCCACCTGCTCACGGGTGCGGCGGCCAAGGCCAGCTTTGTTGGCCTGTACCAGCAGGCGGAAAACCTTGATGCCGCTGCGCTCAAGGCCGACCAGACCTTGACCGGGCTGCCGCCGATCGACGTGCTGGTGCTGGGTATGGGTGACGATGGCCATACCGCCTCGCTGTTCCCCGCCAGCCCCAACCTGGAAGCAGGCCTGGACCTGGCCAGCACGCGTCGCTGCCTGCCGTTGCTGGCGCCGAGCGTGCCGCACCAGCGCCTTTCGATGACCCGCTCGCTGCTGGCCAGTGCCGCCTTCATCGCGCTGTCCGTGCAAGGGCCGGGCAAACTCGCTACCCTGCGCGCCGCGCTGGCTGGCAACGACCTTACTGAAATGCCGATTCGCGCTTTTCTTCACGACCCCCTGGACATCTACTGGTGCCCATGAGCCAAGGATCCACTGTCATGACCACCCTCGAACGCCCACAGCCAAAGCTCTCGATGGCCGACAAGGCCGCCCGGATCGATGCCATCTGCGAAAAGGCGCGCATCCTGCCGGTCATTACCATCGCCCGTGAGGAAGACATCCTGCCGCTGGCCGATGCCCTGGCCGCCGGCGGCATCCGTACCCTGGAAGTGACCCTGCGTTCCCAGCATGGGCTCAAGGCCATCCAGGTGCTGCGTGAGCAGCGCCCGGAGTTGTGCGTTGGCGCAGGCACCGTACTGGATCGCAGCATGTTCGACGCCGTCGAGGCTGCCGGCGCGCAGTTCGTCGTCACCCCGGGCATTACCCAGGACATTCTCGAAGCGGGCGTGGACAGCGAAATCCCGCTGCTGCCAGGCATCAGTACGCCCTCCGAAATCATGATGGGCTATGCCCTGGGCTACCGCCGGTTCAAGTTGTTCCCGGCAGAAATCAGCGGCGGTGTGGCCGCGATCAAGGCCTTTGGTGGCCCGTTTGGCGATATTCGCTTTTGCCCAACCGGCGGCGTAAACCCGGCCAATGTGCGTAACTACATGGCATTGCCCAACGTGATGTGCGTGGGCGGGACTTGGATGCTCGACAGCAGCTGGATCAAGAACGGCGACTGGGCGCGGATCGAAGCGTGCAGCGCGGAGGCGATGGCATTGCTGGAAGCCAACTGAATTTGTTGTGTGCTTTATGGATTGAGGGGCGCTTGGTCAGCGCTCCTTTTTTTATGGGCGTTTTTTGTGTGACCGGGCGGCCGGTGCATGAAGCCTTTCCCGATTCTTGAACCGGGGTGTGACGATTACGATGGCGCTTCAATCTTGAATGTAAAGCAGGGGCGCCGTATGAGCTTCATCGATAAAGAAATGATCAGGACGATTGGCGATTTTCCTCATAAGCGCGGGGCTTATGAAATAGAATCGTATCTGTATGGTTTTGACGGCAAGGTCAATCCTGGGTGCTGGCTGTTTGGTGACACGGTGTATGGTGACATGTATCTCGTCAACCAGAACTGGGGTACTTACTCTACACCGATACTGGCGTATCTGGAGTATGTGGGGATGGCGCGGGTTCCCAGTAGCGTAACGCACACCGAAGAAGTGTCAACGGTGGAAGGCTATAGCCGCTCGTTTTCCTCTTCTGTGGAAGCTGAAATCAACCTGGGAGCAGGCTTTCTGGGGAGTGTGGTCGGTGGGAAGCTGACATCCACTACGACCGAGGGCATCAGTAACTCGAGTTCGCGCACCCGAAAAGTTGAGATGGAAGGGCCGGGCATCTTTAACTTTTATCAGATGCACATGGTCTATGCGCATTGTGTAACGGGCGCCGGAAACTTCTCAGACTTCTTCAAGTACGCAAAAACCAAAACCTACTCCAAAGCAGGCAGAGAGGACAGGGAGGACCTGTGCATTCTGACCTCGATTGCGACCAGTTCGATCATCACTGTCGCGGCTGAAAACTCGGTGAAGCCGCTCGGGTGGGATGAAATTCAAGAGGCAGCATTGATGAAAGGCCATGATTTCCCCGGAAATGGTGGCCGATGGATATTCAATTACGGTGCCTACCATACGCCCGGTAATCGCTACTAAATTCGGGCACAAAAAAACCGCATCCTGGATGCGGTTTTTTTGTGGGTGGCACCTGTCAGGCCGCCTTGGCTTCCTGCTGGCTCAGCGACCGGTTGAGTGCACTGAACAGGGCCTTGAAGCTGGCCGTGGTGATGTTTTCATCGATACCCACACCATGTACCGGGCGGCCACCGGCCACGCGCAGTTCAATGTAGGCTGCCGCCTTGGCATTGGTGCCCGCGCCAATGGCGTGCTCGTTGTAGTCCATGATCTCCACGGCAATAGGCAGACCGGCTACCAGGGCTTCGAGGGCACCGTTGCCCTTGCCGCGCCAGTGCAGGGTGGTTTCGCCTTCACCGGCTACTTCCACTTCCACGGCGCTGTGGCCGTTTTCTTCCTGCAGGCGATGGCTGACCAGTGCGTATGGCGCGTTGGCCTGGAGGTATTCCTTGTGCAGCAGGCTGTAGATCTGCTGGGCGGTCATTTCCAGGCCCAGGCGGTCGGTTTCACCCTGTACCACCTGGCTGAACTCGATCTGCATGCGGCGCGGCAGGCTGATGCCATATTCCTGCTCGAGCAGGTAGGTGATACCGCCTTTGCCCGACTGGCTGTTGACGCGGATTACCGCTTCGTAGCTGCGGCCGATGTCGGCCGGGTCGATCGGCAGGTATGGCACTTCCCACAGTTCGCCTTCCTGCTGCTTGGCGAAGCCCTTGCGGATGGCGTCCTGGTGCGAGCCGGAGAACGCGGTGTGGACCAGGTCGCCCACGTACGGGTGGCGTGGGTGCACCGGCAGCTGGTTGCATTCTTCGACCACTTTGCGCACGCCGTCGATGTCGGAGAAGTCCAGCAACGGGTCGATGCCTTGGGTGTAGAGGTTCAGTGCCAGGGTCACCAGGTCGACGTTACCGGTACGCTCGCCGTTGCCGAACAGGCAACCTTCGGCACGGTCGGCGCCGGCCATCAGGCCCAGCTCGGTGGCGGCGATGCCGGTGCCACGGTCGTTGTGGCAGTGCAGGCTGATGATCACGCTGTCGCGGCGGCTGACATTGCGGCAGAACCATTCGATCTGGTCGGCGTAGATGTTCGGCGTGGACACTTCCACGGTGGCCGGCAGGTTGAGGATGATCTTGTGCTCAGGCGTCGGGTTCCATACCTCGATGACCGCGTCGCAAACTTCCTTGGCGAAGTCCATCTCGGTGGCACTGAAGGTTTCGGGCGAGTACTGGAAGGTCCACTGGGTTTCCGGCTGCTGGGCAGCGTACTTGACGAACAGCTTGGCCGCGTTCACCGCGATGTCCTTCACGCCTTGCTTGTCCTGGTTGAAGACAATGCGGCGGAACGACGGGCTGGTGGCGTTGTACAGGTGGACGATGGCTTTCTTCGCGCCGCGCAGCGATTCGAAGGTGCGTGCGATCAGGTCTTCACGGGCTTGGGTCAACACCTGGATTGTGGTGTCGTCCGGAATGTGACTGTCCTCGATCAGGGTGCGCACGAAGTCGAAATCGGTCTGCGAGGCAGACGGGAACGACGCTTCGATTTCCTTCACGCCCACCTGCACCAGGGTCTTCCAGAAGCGCAGTTTCTTCTCCGAATCCATCGGCTCGATCAGCGACTGGTTGCCATCACGCAGGTCGGAGCTGCACCAGATCGGCGCGGCGGTGATGGTCTTCGACGGCCAGGTACGGTCGGGCAGGTCGATGGTCGGGAAAGCGCGGTACTTCTTCGAAGGGTCTTTGAGCATGGACATGGAAGCAATCCTTTTGTGTGCGGCCGAGATCGGGCCTGCCGAGCAATAACGAGATGAAGAGGCGAGGCGACGCGATTCAGCCTGGTAGTCGGGCGCTGACCAGGCAGAGGCTGCGATGTTGTCGGAGCAGGATGAGGGTGCTGAAGGTTTTCATGCCTTCAACCCTAACCAGAGAGGTGAGGGATGGCAAGTGTCCAGGAAAAATTGAGAGAAATGCTTAAAAAAAGCGATTGGGCGAGATTTTATGGCTGTAATTTGCTGAGTGTTTCTTGATTTTTGCGCAGTATTTTTCGATGGCGCAACCCAGTGGTATGGGTGCTGACAGTGCTGGCCTCTTCGCGGGTGAACCCGCTCCCACAGGTACGGCGCAGTGTCTGTGGGAGCGGGCATGCCCGCGAAGCAGGCGCCGCAGCTTCAGGGTTGGAACGCACCAATGAAAATCGCCGGGTCCACCCGCGCATCATTCAGGCTGACGTTCCAGTGCATGTGCGGCCCGGTTGCCCGCCCGGTCGAACCCACGCGCCCTACCACCTCACCACGGCGCAGTGATTGCCCCACCTGCACATCGATCTTCGACATATGGCAGAACATGCTGATAAAGCCCTGCCCATGGTCGACGAACACCGTTCGGCCGTTGAAGAAGTAATCCCCCACCAGGATCACCTTGCCATTGGCCGGGGTCTTGATCGGCGTGCCCGCAGGTACCGCGAAGTCCAGCCCTGCATGCGGGTTGCGCTCTTCACCGTTGAAGAAGCGGCGCACGCCGAACTTGCTCGACAGTGGCCCATTGACCGGTTTGTCGAGGATCAGGTTACTCGGCAGGGCGGGGCTGAAGCTGCGGTAGGCCTTGATCTGCTCGGCCAGCTCGCGGTCGATGCGCTTGAGGTCGGCCGGGTTCGGGTTCACCTGGCGCGTGTTCTTCAGGGTGATGCGCTGCTCGGGGTACTTCTTGCTCCCGACGCTGAAGGGCAGGGTGCGGCCGTCCTGGTTCAGCACGGCAGTGCCCGGCTTTTGGGTCAGGGGGATGCCGACGATTGCCAGCCAGTTGTCTTGCTCCTTCACCACCAGCACCGGCTTGCCGTCGAAACGGGCGCTGGGTGCGCTGGCGGCGGGGCCCAGGTCAACCACCGCCACGCCACCCGGCACCGGCTTGTTCAGTGTGCGGGTGATATAGCTGGCCTGGGCGCCGCTAGCCAGCAGCAGGAGGGAGAGGGCGAGCAGGGGCGCGAGCAGGCGGGGCATGTGTCAGTCCAGTAGTGAAAGAGTGACCGGGGTCAGGTGGTTGTCTTCGACCCGCACCTGCAGTTCGCCTTCGTTCAGGCGGGCGGTGAGGCGCTGGCCGTTGCGGGTCTGTTCGGCACTGCGAATGGCCTGGCCCTGGTCGTCCAGCAGGATGCTGTAGCCGCGGGCGAGGGTGGCCAGCGGGCTGACCACTTGCAGGGTTTGCAGCTGGGCCTGGAAGCGTTGGCGACGGTCTTTCAACACATCGCGCATGGCCCGGGGCAGGCGCTCGGCCAGGCTGTCGAGGCGCTGGCTCAGCAGTTTCAGGTTGCGCCCCGGGTGCTGCGCGGCCAGGCGGGTGTCCATGCGTGCCAGGCGCTCGCGGCGCTGGTTGAGGCTGAGCATGAAGGCGCGGCGCAGGCGCATGTCCAGGTCGTCCAGGCGCTGGGCTTGCTGACGCAGGCGCTCGCCCGGGTGACGCAGGCGCCGGGTCAGTGACTCCAGGCGCAGGCGGTCATGGGTCAGACGGTTCTGCATGCGCAGCAACAGGCGCCGTTGCAGGCCGTCCAGCCGTTGCTGCAAGCCACTGTTGTCGGGCGCCAGCAACTCGGCCGCGGCAGACGGCGTGGGGGCGCGTACGTCGGCGACGAAGTCGCTGATCGACACGTCGGTTTCATGGCCCACGGCGCTGACAATAGGGGTTACGCAAGCGGCCACGGCACGCGCCACGGCTTCTTCATTGAAGCACCACAGGTCTTCCAGCGAACCACCACCCCGGGCCAGGATCAGCGCATCGAAACCAAGGCTGTCGGCCAGGCGAATGGCGCGCACGATCTGCGCGATGGCTTCGCGCCCCTGAACCGCCGTAGGGATCAGGTTCAGTTCCACCTGTGGGGCTCGGCGGCCAAACACGCTGATGATGTCGCGGATAACAGCGCCGGTAGGCGAGCTGATGATGCCGATCCGTTGAGGATGGGCCGGTAGCGGTTTTTTGCGTTCGGTGCTGAACAGCCCCTCGGCACTGAGCTTTTCCTTCAGCGCCTCGAAGGCAAGGCGCAATGCGCCGTCACCGGCTGGCTCGACGGTGTCGAGAATCAGCTGGTAGTCGCCACGCCCTTCGAACAGCGAAACCTTGCCGCGTACCCGCACCGCCAGGCCGTCGCGCAGGGCCTGGCGCACCCGCGTGGCGTTTTGCCGGAACAGCGCGCAACGCACCTGGGCGCCGCTGTCCTTGAGGGTGAAGTACATGTGGCCGGATGCCGGGCGGGCAAGATTGGAGATTTCGCCTTCCACCCAGACGCTGCGGAACACGTCTTCCAGCAGCACGCGGGCGCGGCCGTTGAGTTGGCTGACGGTAAGGACCTCACGGTCCAGGCCGAGTCGTTCGAAGGGGTCTTTGATCATGGCAGGCATCATAAAGGACATCGGCCCCGGTTGTCTGTCCCGGCCCTGTCATCAGGCTTGTCGCGGTCCCTGTAGGAGCAGCCTTGTGCTGCGAAGCGGCCGGTAGGGCTAATGATCATCTTCGGCTGCAATGGCCTCTTCGCAGCACAAGGCTGCTCCTACCGGGTGATGCGGTTGCTTCCACAAGTCTCAGTCCTGCATGGCCGCCACGAACTGCCGCACCATCTGCCCCGCATCACGGCGACAGGCCAGTGCCACTGTGCTCTGGCAATCACCCTCCAGCGCTACGAAGCTGACTGAAGCCGGCGCAATCTCGCGCATGCACTGCGGTAACAGCGCTACCCCGAACCCGGCCTGAATAAGCTGCAACTGCGTGGTCTTGCGCGACAGCACCTGCGCGGCTTGCGGGAAAAAGCCCGCCTCCATGCACAGCGAAGCCGACAGGTAACTCAGCCCGCCACGGTCCCGATGCGGGATGGAAATAAAGCGTTCGTCCCTCAACTGCTCCAGCTTCACCCGTGGCGCGCTGGCCAAGGGGTGCCCGGCAGCAACCGCCAGCAACAAGGGTTCGCTGAACAGTTCGTGCAGCGCCAGCCCTTCGTGCTGACGCAGCACTGGCAAGCGCAGCAGGCCGATGTCCAGCCGCCCGGCAGCAATATCCTCCAGCTGTGCCTCCGAAGACTGCTGGGCGATCTCCAGCGAAACCCCCGGGTTGTCTTTCAGGTAGTTGCCCAGGCGAGCCAGCAGCGTGCCGGTCAGCGGCACGGTACTGGAATGGTTCAGGCGCAGGCTGCCTTGCAGCCCCTGGCCTATGTCGCGGGTTACGCGCTCGGCCTGTGCCAGGTCGGCCAGCAAGCGGCGTGCCCGTTCCAGAAAGGCCTGGCCGGCCAGCGTCAGGCGCGGCAGGCGTGCCGTGCGTTCGAACAGCGGCGTGCCCAGTTGCTGCTCCAGCTCCTTTATCTGCCTGCTAAGCGCCGACTGGGCGATGTACAGCCGTTCGGCGGCAGCGCTGAAGCTGCCGCACTCGGCGATTTCCACGAAGTAACGCAACTGGCGGATCGACGTCATGTCATGCCTTTTCGAGATGGCTTTGGCGATAAAGCCATATTAGTCGGCATGGCTCATCGCTGGCTAACCTTGGCCTGTCTTCCCAGGAATTGCTGCCATGCTTGCCCAACTGTCTTTTTCCGGCCTTGACTGGTTACCCATCCTGCTGGGTGTTGGTGTTGCCTACATCGTCTTTGGTATTGCCGGTTTCGGTACCGCGCTGGTGGCCGGGCCGGTACTGATCCATTTCATGCCGTTGTCACGCATCATCCCGCTGCTGGTGCTGCTGGACTTTGTTGCCGCGTTCGGCAACCTGCTGCCGTCGCGCCGGGATGTGGTGCGCAGCGAGTTGTTACGGCTGTTGCCGTTCATGGCCCTGGGCTGCACGTTGGGCGTGGTGTTCCTGCTGCAACTGAAGTCCGACCTTTTGCTGCTGTTGATGGGCGTGTTCGTGACCGCCTATGCGTTATACGGGCTGGCAGTGAAAGTGCGGCCGGCCAGCCTGTCGGGCTTGTGGGCCGTGCCGATGGGTACGGCAGGCGGGTTGTTCGGGGCTTTGTTCGGCAGCGGCGGGTTTCTTTATGCCCTTTACCTGAGCGCACGGCTGGAAGTGAAGGACCAGGTACGCGCTACCCAGAGCGCGCTGATCAGTTGCAGCACGGTCGTACGCCTGACGCTGTTCCTGATCGCCGGTGTGTATGCCGACCAAAGCCTGCTGCTGCTCGCCGCCTGCTTGCTGCCAGTCATGTTCGTCGGCCTCTGGGTAGGGCGCCGGCTGACCAACCGGCTGTCGCGTGAAGCCTTTGTTCGCCTGGTCACCTGGCTGGTGCTGGCCAGCGGCCTGGCGTTGATCGGTCGCTACCTGAGCGCCTGAGCGGTAGAATTGCGCCATTACCGGCGTTTTTCAGGCTTGTCCCGTTCATGAACACCCAGAGCATCATCGTTCCCAAGCTGTCCACCGTCCCGGCGCATGAAGCCCGCGCCCGCGCCATCCTGCGCTGGCTGGTGCGCGAGAAGGTCGTCGAAGAGCAGCTGACCACCTGTGGCCGCACCGGCAACCGCATGGGCCATGCCCTTGCCGCCGGGGCGCGCAAGGTGGCCCTCCACCCGGAAAAACTGCCCTTCGACCAGCAGGTCAACGGCATGGAGGTGGTGCTCAAGCGCTGCATCTACACCCCCACCGAAGGCTTTCTCGAAGAAGCCGGTTGCCCGGAGTGCCGGCGCGAGGTGGGCGAGCCGCTGTTCGAAAGCCTGGAGGAGTGGACGCCGACGGTAACCGACAACTTCACCTGCCCGCTGTGCGGCTTTGAAGATGACATCAATGGCTTCATTTACCTGCAGCCATGTGCCTTTTCCAACCTGGGGTTCATCTTCAACAACTGGGGCGAGGCCGGGTTTACCCAGGCCTTTCTCGACAGCTTTGCCGACTGGCTCGACCAGCCGGTGGCCGTGGTGCAGGTAAAAGTGCCACAAGGCTGACCGAAGGCCCTTATTTTGCATTGAGCGGCGCGCCCTGCATGAGTATAATGGCGCGCTTCCATTTTTCCCGCCCGGGAGCCCCCGCGATGCTGCGTATCAGCCAAGAAGCCCTGACCTTCGACGATATCCTCCTTGTACCTGGCTACTCTGAGGTACTGCCTAATGAAGTCAGTCTCAAGACCCGTTTGACCCGTGGCATCGAGCTGAACATTCCGCTGGTTTCCGCCGCCATGGATACCGTGACCGAAGCGCGTCTGGCCATTGCCATGGCCCAGGAAGGCGGCATCGGCATCATCCACAAGAACATGACCATCGAACAGCAGGCCGGCGAAGTACGCAAGGTCAAGAAGTTCGAGGCTGGCGTGGTCAAGGACCCGATCACCATCGAAGCCGACGCCACCGTGCGTGACCTGTTCGACCTGACCCGCCTGAACAACATCTCCGGTGTTCCGGTGCTGGCGAACGGCGACCTGGTCGGTATCGTCACCTCCCGTGACGTGCGCTTTGAAACCCGCCTGGACGCCAAGGTCCGCGACGTGATGACCCCCAAAGAGCGTCTGGTCACGGTCCGCGAAGGCGCCGACAAGAACGAAGTCCGCGAGCTGCTGCACAAGCACCGTCTGGAAAAAGTCCTGATCGTCGACGACAAGTTCAGCCTCAAGGGCATGATGACCGTCAAGGACATCGAAAAAGCCAAGGCCTACCCGCTGGCCAGCAAGGACGACCAGGGTCGTCTGCGCGTCGGCGCTGCGGTCGGCACCGGCAAGGACACCGGCGAGCGCGTTGCCGCCCTGGTTGCCGCTGGCGTTGACGTGGTGGTTGTCGACACTGCCCACGGTCACTCCAAAGGCGTGATCGACCGCGTTCGCTGGGTTAAAGAAACCTACCCGCAAGTGCAGGTGATCGGCGGCAACATCGCCACCGGCGCCGCAGCCAAGGCTTTGGCCGAAGCTGGCGCTGACGCCGTCAAGGTCGGTATCGGCCCAGGCTCCATTTGCACCACCCGTATCGTTGCCGGTGTCGGCGTGCCGCAAATCAGCGCCATTGCCAACGTCGCCGCTGCACTGGAAGGCACTGGCGTGCCACTGATCGCCGACGGCGGTATCCGCTTCTCCGGTGACCTGTCCAAGGCCATCGTTGCCGGTGCGTCCTGCGTGATGATGGGTTCGATGTTCGCCGGTACCGAAGAGGCCCCGGGTGAAGTCGAACTGTTCCAGGGCCGTTCCTACAAGGCCTATCGCGGCATGGGCTCGCTGGGTGCCATGGCACAGGCGCAAGGCTCGTCCGACCGTTACTTCCAGGACTCCTCGGCTGGCGCCGAGAAGCTTGTTCCTGAGGGTATCGAAGGCCGTGTGCCTTACAAGGGCGCCCTGGCCGCGATCATCCACCAGCTGATGGGCGGCCTGCGTTCGTCCATGGGCTACACCGGCAGCGCAACCATCGAAGAGATGCGCACCAAGCCGGAATTTGTACGCATCACCGGTGCCGGCATGGCCGAGTCCCACGTGCATGATGTGCAAATCACCAAAGAAGCCCCTAACTACCGCGTAGGCTGAGGCTTCCAGCAATATAAGGATGCGGGGCTGTCACGACAGCCCCGCGTCGTTTCCGATTTCCACTGACGAGATTGAGTCATGGCCCTCGACATTCACGCTCACCGCATCCTGATCCTCGATTTCGGTTCCCAGTACACCCAGCTGATTGCCCGCCGCGTGCGCGAAATCGGCGTGTACTGCGAACTGCACCCGTTCGACATGGACGATGAAGCGATCCGCGAATTCAACCCGCGCGGCATCATCCTCGCTGGCGGCCCCGAGTCGGTCCACGAAGCCAACAGCCCGCGTGCCCCGCAGGCCGTGTTCGACCTGAACGTACCGGTGCTGGGCATCTGCTACGGCATGCAGACCATGGCCGAACAGATGGGCGGCAAGGTCGAAGGTTCCGAGCTGCGTGAATTCGGTTATGCCCGCGTAGACGTGGTCGGCAAGAGCCGCCTGCTCGACGGCATCGAAGACCACGTTGACGCCGACGGCGTGCTGGGCCTGGATGTGTGGATGAGCCACGGTGACAAGGTCACCCAGATGCCGGGCAACTTCCATGTACTGGCCAGCACCCCGAGCTGCCCGATCGCCGGCATGTTCGACGATACTCGCGGCTACTATGGCGTGCAGTTCCACCCTGAAGTGACCCACACCAAGCAGGGCGGTCGCATCCTGTCCCGTTTCGTGCAGGACATCTGCGGCTGTGAGGCCCTGTGGACCGCCTCCAACATCGTTGAAGACGCCATCGCCCAGGTGCGTGCGCAAGTCGGTTCGGCCAACGTCCTGCTGGGCCTGTCTGGCGGCGTAGACAGCTCGGTGGTTGCCGCACTGCTGCACCGCGCCATCGGCGACCAGCTGACCTGCGTCTTCGTCGACAACGGCCTGCTGCGCCTGCATGAAGGCGACCAGGTGATGGCCATGTTCAAAGAGAACATGGGCGTCAAGGTGATCCGCGCCGACGCTGAAAAGCAGTTCCTCGACAACCTGGAAGGCGAAGCCGACCCGGAGAAGAAGCGCAAGATCATCGGCCGGACCTTCATCGACATCTTCGACGCCGAAGCCAGCAAGCTGGATAACATCCAGTTCCTCGCCCAGGGCACCATCTACCCGGACGTGATCGAGTCGGCTGGCGCCAAGAGCGGCAAGGCCCACGTGATCAAGTCGCACCACAACGTGGGTGGCCTGCCGGAGGAAATGAACCTCAAGCTGGTCGAGCCGCTGCGTGAACTGTTCAAGGACGAAGTGCGCAAGATCGGCCTGGAACTGGGCCTGCCGTACGACATGGTCTATCGCCACCCGTTCCCGGGCCCGGGCCTGGGCGTGCGCATCCTGGGTGAAGTGAAGAAGGAATACGCCGACATCCTGCGTCGCGCCGACCACATCTTCATCGAAGAACTGCGCAAGGCTGACTGGTACCACAAGACCAGCCAGGCGTTCGTGGTGTTCCAGCCGGTCAAGTCGGTTGGCGTCGTTGGCGACGGCCGTCGCTACGCTTGGGTCGTTGCCCTGCGTGCCGTCGAGACCGTGGACTTCATGACCGCGCGTTGGGCACACCTGCCATACGAGCTGCTGGAAACCGTCAGCGGCCGTATCATCAACGAAATCGAAGGCATCTCGCGCGTTACCTACGACGTGTCGAGCAAGCCGCCGGCCACTATCGAGTGGGAATAAGTTGAGCCACAAGGGCGCCGCAAGGCGCCCTTGTCGTATCAGGCTAAAAGGGTAGGCTAGCTGTTCAAGGACGAACGTAGCGCAGGCCTTGGCGGGCCAGGGCAGCGCGTAGTTGCGCCAGGCCATCCACGTGGCGTCCGCTTATCCACGGCCAGTCGGGCTTTTCGATATGGACGTAGCGCCCGTCCTGGTGCACAGGGGTATATTTCAGTTGCCCGTCGTTGCTTCGATGGACAAGGGTCAGTTGGCCATCGAGGTCGCTGAAGGCAAACATGCCTTTGTCCACCAGTGCTGTTTCCAGGTTGCGGCCTGCAGTTGCACTCTGCTCCACCGCGACCTGTACCCGCAGGTCGCCCCGAAGGCGCTCCACGGTAAGGTCGTCGCTGACAACCGTGTGGCCCGGGTCGATGTCTACACCGCCCACTTTGCCTATCTCGATATCTTCAAAGCGCAGCCCGACAGCGCCTTGCAGTTCACTTAGCCCGGGCACCCCTTCGAAGGTATTCGAGTGCGTGCTCCCCACCAGTGCGACCCACTTGCCAGGGCCACGCACCGCCTGGTCGGCATTTATTGTCAAATGGGCGAAGTAGTTCATCATTTTTTGCCGGATATAGGGCAATGGCGCACCTTCCCAAGCCTGGCGGTAACTGGCCATGCAATCGATGGGCTGGATGCGGATGCCTTGTTTCTGGGCGGCGATCAGCACTTGCTTGAAGGTGTAGCGGCTTGAGCTGTCTGTCCCGTGCCCTTCGTCCAGTGCATCCACATACTCCTCCAGTTCTGCGGGCATCTGGCCTGTGCGGTTGAATACGTCCAGGTCCGCCTGCTGGAAGTCCGTCATGAAATGCTCCATGTACAAAACGCTGACTTTCTGTTTTTTCAGCAGCACCATGTTGTCGATCAAAAAACGTTTGCTGCCCAGTTGTGAGTGGCCTTCACCGATGACGAGGCCGGGACTGCGCTCATACAAGCTGCCGATGATCTGCTTCGGGCTTGACCCGCGGGGCAACTCGGGTAACTCGGGCCGAGGTGGCAACTGTACCGTTTCGAGGAACTGGCTGGCGTCGGTGGCCAGGGCAGTGCGAAGCCTTCTGAACTCGATATAGGATTCATTGGCAACCGGGCCCGTGTTCACAAAGATGCCGCTCAGTACACGCTTATCCTCCTTCCCCTGAGCGGCTTTTTTCAAATCACGGCGCATGGCCCGAGGAATTTCGTAGGGGCTGTCGGGCAGTTCAGCCAACGCAGGACCGGGAACCCTGCCCCAGCGAGCCAGCAGCTTGCGCGGCAACATGCCGCCGCGTAACCCCAGGCGCTCGAAAGGTTGCCATCGGCCATCAGCGTCCAGGCGTACAGGGACGTTACGGTGGAAAGAAAACGGGTTCTGAGGGTCCACCACTACCCAGCTGTTCAATTGCTCTACATAGCGGACCTGATAGGGCAGTTCGTTAATCAAGGCGTAGAAGTTGCCTTCTTGGGTATAAATACCCTCCAAGCGGCCGGTACCCGGTGTGCCGAGCAGTATTTCGTTGGTTTCAAAGGGTGCCAGCAGGGTGCCTTGATCCACAGGCCTGTGCGGCTCGGGGACCCAGGTGTCGATCTCGGCCGCCGTTGCCTGCTCCATATCCTCGGCGGGTTGGGACGTTTCAGCCGGTTCTACCGGCAGCGTCGCTTCGGTTTCGCCGATCTCGGCAAGGGCTTCGTCAGGCACACCTGCCAGCATGGTCGCGCTGAACAGGGTATTGATGGTGGCCAGCACTGCGCCGGTCACCCCTTGCTGGCGTTCGGCGGTGGTGTGGCCATTGATCGCCTGGTCGATGTTCAGGCCGGTCTCCGCCAGGCCCGCGCCTACTGCCGCCAAGGCAATGGGCCAAGACACGGCAGCCATCGGCCCTGCGATCTCGCCGAAGGCCCTGAGGTAGCCGATCCACAATTGCTTGCGCAAATCGGCATTGGAGCGCAGGGCAAACTTCGCATCGTTGGTCATGCGCGAATGTGCGCAATCACGCAAATGGCTGAATGCATCACCTGACACGGTCCGGTCGAGCTGATTGAGGCAGTGATGGTCGTTGCCACCCCAGTTGAAGAACAGAAGGTCGATCATGTGGTTGAGGCCGACGCTGCTGTCTTTCTGGTCGAGCGTTTCGAGCGAGAAGTGCCCCATGAAGCGCGCCCTGTTGTCGGCCTGGTTGGTGTTCATCAGGACCCACCAGTAAAGCTCGCTGCGATTGCGGAACAGGTGCAGGGCCTCAAGCTCTCCCGGTGTATAGAGCAGTTGGTAGCCATCGTCCATTTCGATCCGGAGGATGTCGGTGGCCAGGTGGCCACCGATGTCGAAGGTACACACGCGGTAGCCAGCGGCGGGCGTGGCGTGTTGTTGCAGTTGCGCAAGGCTCGGTGGCCAGCTGTTTGTCCCAGTCAGGGCGGTGGCGACCCTGCGGGCGCGCCTGGCCAGCTCGCTCTGGCCGGCGTCCCCGCACACCTCCAGCACCTTGGCCAGGAAGTTGACCTTGGCCAGGGTGCGATAGTCGTCAGAATGCTGATGCCAGAAATCAGCCAGGCGTTTATGAAACGTGCTGCTGAAGTCGATATTCCAGAAGTCCTGCAGCACATCCCGTGGGGCAAGGGGAATTTCGTTGTGTTCGTTGAATACCTGCTTGTCCGCCCCGTCTTTGTAGAAACCGGTGAGGTAACTGAGCAGGTCGGCATTGTCCTGATCATGGACGTCGAACCGGTGCATGACCAATTGCGGGAGGGTCAGCGATTGAAACGGTGTCTCGTAGTGCTCCCAGCCGCTGAATGTCCGGGGGCTGCTCTCTGCGGTCCTGAACCGGTTGAGATGGACCTGGTCCGGATCCCGTTGTGCCTGGTGGTGCTTGATCAGGATAGAGAGACTCGTTTCGCGGGCCATCTGACGCATGTCCGGGCAGGCGGCAACCAAGGGCAAGGCCATATTCCGGAGCTGCTGTAGGGTTTCCTGTTGCTGGGGGGCGGTATCCATGGACATTACTCGACAAGGTAAAGGGCCGAGCCTGCATGGAATGAGGGGACGCATAGTGGTAGATATCGCTTTGCACCTGCCAGCGTCCCTTTTTGTGGGCCCATCGGCTGCAGGCGCCTTGGGGCCGGTCACCGTGCGGGCATTGCTGACGGCAGGTACTGTGACAACACTTCACTTAATCTTTCCCATTTGCAGGTGTATCGTATTCGCCCTTCATCGCCAGCCACTGCTGGCAGCTTGATTGCGCAGAACACGAGGTACCCGCACCGATGTCCTTCACCCGTCGACAAATGCTCAAGGGCCTCACCGGCCTGGTTGTGGTTGGCCTGGGCGCCGGTGGCGCGGCGCGTTACTGGCTGGGCAAGGTCGAAGACGACAACGCCGGGCATGACTACGAGCTGATCGCCGCGCCCTTGGACGTCGAGCTGGTGCCGGGCTTCAAGACCGAGGCCTGGGCGTTCGGCCCATCGGCCCCGGGCACCGAGTTGCGCGTGCGCCAGGGCACCTGGTTGCGGGTACGCTTCATCAACCACCTGCCGGTCGAAACCACCATCCACTGGCATGGCATTCGCCTGCCGCTGGAAATGGACGGCGTGCCTTATGTGTCGCAATTGCCGGTCAAGCCTGGCGAGTACTTCGACTACAAGTTCCGCGTGCCGGACGCCGGCAGCTACTGGTACCACCCGCACGTCAGCAGCTCCGAAGAGCTCGGCCGCGGCCTGGTCGGCCCGCTGATCGTCGAGGAGCGTGAGCCCACCGGGTTCCAGCATGAGCGCACGTTGAGCCTGAAAAACTGGCATGTGGACGAGCAGGGCGCCTGGCTGCCTTTCAGCATCCCTCGCGAGGCGGCGCGCAATGGTACCGCAGGGCGCTTGATCACCATCAATGGTCAGGCCGGCTCCGTCACCGAGCTGCCGGCTGGCCAAGTGGTGCGGGTGCGCCTGCTGAACCTGGACAACACCTGGACGTATCGCCTGAACCTCAAGGGCAACTGCGAGGCGAAAATCTATGCCCTCGACGGCAATCCGGTGACCCCGAGGCCCCTGGAGGACGAGTACTGGCTCGGCCCCGGCATGCGCATCTGCCTCGCCATCCGTATTCCCGAGGCAGGCGAGGAGATCTCCCTGCGCGATGGTTTCGTGCGCCTGGGTACCCTGCGTTCGGTGGCCAGCAATGACGCGCCGAGTGACTGGCCGCCAGCGCTGCCGCCCAACCCGATCGCCGAGCCGGACCTGGAGAATGCCGAAAAGCTCAACTTCAATTTCGAGTGGGCGGCCAGCGTCTCGGTCACCCCAGACCCGGACAAGCCGTCGAGTATGTGGCAGATCAACGGACAGGCCTGGGATATCACCGACAAGACCTGCGCCGACCGCCCCATCGCCACGTTGAAAAAGGGCAAGAGCTACATCTTCGAGCTGAAGAACATGACCCAGTACCAGCACCCGATCCACCTGCATGGCATGAGCTTCAAGGTGATCGGCTCCAACCGTCACGACATCAAGGAGCCGTGGTTCACCGACACCTACCTGCTGGGCAAGAACGAGCGCGCACAGGTGGCACTGGTGGCGGATAACCCGGGCACCTGGATGTTCCATTGCCACGTCATCGACCACATGGAAACCGGCCTGATGGCCGCGATTGCGGTGGTCTGATGCGCCCGCAGATCATCGATCGCAGCCGCGATCAGGAATTCATGCACCTGGCGCTGGCGCTGGCGGCCGAGGGCGCGGCTCTGGGCGAAGTGCCGGTGGGGGCGGTGCTGGTGCAGCACGGGCAGGTGATCGGCCAGGGGTTCAACCGGCCGATCATCGACAGCGACCCCAGTGCGCATGCCGAGATGGTGGCGATCAGGGCTGCAGCCAGGTCGGCCAGCAACTACCGGCTGCCCGGCAGCACCCTGTATGTGACCCTGGAGCCGTGCAGCATGTGTGCGGGGCTGATCGTGCATTCGCGGGTGATGCGCGTGGTATTTGGTGCGCTCGAGCCCAAGGCAGGCATTGTGCAGAGCCAGGGGCAGTTCTTCGGCCAGGGGTTCCTCAACCACAGAGTGATGGTGGAGGGCGGGGTGTTGGCGCAGGAGTGCGGGCAGATCCTCAGCGACTTCTTCAAGGCCCGCCGGGCCAAGACCTAGCGCTCCAGAGAGGCGCGGTTCCTGTAGGAGCAGCCTTGTGCTGCGAAGAGGCCCGCATGGCAATAGATTCTTTGTGGCTATACCGGCCTCTTCGCAGCGCAAGGCTGCTCCTACAGGAAATCTATTGGCCTGAGGGCAATGGTGCCTACATCGGCGGTGACTGTTCCGCCGGCTTGGTCTTGTTGACCCCGGGCACATGCAGGTTGCCCTCGGCCACCTGGCCCTCGAGCTGCGGCTGGGTCACCCAGGTGAGGATGTCGTAGTAACGACGGATGTTGGCCACGAAGTGCACCGGCTCGCCGCCACGGGCATAACCGTATTTGGTCTGGCGATACCACTGCTTCTGGGACAGGCGCGGCAGCATCTTCTTCACGTCCAGCCACTTGTTCGGGTTGAGCTTCTCGCGCTTGGCCAGGGTACGGGCGTCTTCCAGGTGGCCACTGCCGACGTTATAGGCAGCCAGGGCGAACCAGGTGCGGTCCGGCTCCTGGATACTGTCGTCCAGCTCGGCCTTGATCTTCATGAAATACTTGGCACCACCCTGGATGCTCTGTTTCGGGTCCAGCCGGTTGGACACACCCATGGCCTGGGCGGTGCGCTGGGTCAGCATCATCAGGCCGCGAACACCGGTCTTGGAGGTGACCTCCGGCTGCCACATCGATTCCTGATAGCCGATGGCGGCCAGCAGACGCCAGTCCACCTGCTCGACCTTGGCGTAGCTCTTGAAGTGCTTTTCGTACTTGGGCAGGCGCTGTTGCAGGTGCTGGGCGAAGGTGTAGGCACCCACATAACCCAATACGTCGACATGGCCGTAATAGCGGTCTTTCAGGCGTTGCAGGGTGCCGTTCTTCTGCGCCTTGTCGAGAAATTCGTTGATTTCGTTGAGCAGGCTGTTGTCTTCGCCCGCTGCCACTGCCCAGCGCTGGTCGCGGGTGTCGCCCACGTCGAAGGCCACGCGCACGTTGGGGAAGTACACCTGGTTCATCGCCAGCTCGTTGGAGTCGACCAGGGTCAGGTCGATCTGCCCTTCGTCGACCATGCGCAGCAGGTCGACCACCTCCACGGCATCCGACTCTTCATATTCCAGGCCGGGGTTCTGTTTTTTCAGCTCGGCCAGCAGGTCGGCATGGCTGCTGCCTTTAAGTACCATGATTTTCTTGCCGACCAGGCCCTTGGCGTTGGTCGGGCGCGGGCGGCCGTTGCGGTAGATGACCTGCGGGGTCACTTCCAGGTACGGGTGCGAGAATTTCGCCTGGGCCGCGCGCCGCTCGCTGCTGACCAGGCCGGCTGCTGCCAATACCGGGCCGGAGGGTTTGCCGAGGTCGTCGAACAGCTCATCGAGGTTGTCGGCAGTCTCGATCTCCAGCTTCACACCGAGATCGTCGGCGAAATGCTTGACCAGCTCGTACTCGAAACCGGTTTCGCCGTTGCGATCCTGGAAGTAGGTGGCCGGGCTGTTGCGGGTGATCACGCGCAGCACGCCATCCTCCTTCACGCGCTCGAGGGTGCTGGGTTTTTCAACGCAGGCACCGAGCAGCAGAAAGAGTCCGGTTGCGAAAAGCCATTTGGCGCAACGCTGGCGCAAAGCAGTGTGGGCGAACATAGGTTGCAGTATACGCAAAGGACCGGTTCAACCATATCTCGACAACTGTTAGCTTGTCTGGTAGCGGGTTTTGTGGTTTGAGGGGCTTGACTGGCGATGTGTGGCGCCTGCGAGATCGAGCGCCGCCCGCGCGGCGCATCGCGACGCAAGGCCGCTCCCACATCTGTTTCGGGCCAATCTCTCCTGAGATACCGGCGCGCGCCCTTGTTTGCTCCCTTCG
>Ga0308157_10002970_pt1 | contig 25975 bp, 19 predicted proteins | sample PhyBR1_FD_201035 | JGI IMG/M metagenome (GOLD analysis project Ga0308157, IMG submission 201035) | Phyllosphere microbial communities from UC Gill Tract Community Farm, Albany, California, United States - DLSLB.R1 | ecosystem: Host-associated > Plants > Phyllosphere > Unclassified | place: USA...
CAGCGACCGCGTCGAGAAGGTTGGCGACGTGCTGAAGGAAGGCGATGTGGTCAAGGTCAAGGTGCTGGAAGTCGACAAGCAGGGCCGTATCCGCCTGTCGATGAAGGCCGTGGAAGAAGGCGAGGGCACCCCGGCCGAATAAGGCTGCGGTGTTGTATCGCTGAGAAGAAAAGCGGGCCTTGTGCCCGCTTTTCTTTTTTGTGTTTCTCGGTTCACCGCGTGTCCCGTACAGGTCGTGCCAGGCCGCGCTCCATGTCGCGGACGAGGGTTTCTAAATCCCGTTCCAAGCGCAGCGCTCAAGCCCCCTCTCGTCGAGGGGTAGGGGTTGGGAAAAGGGGCGGGACAGGACCCGACTCCGTCCGGCCCGCTGTTGCTTGGGCTTTCGGCCTAGGCAGTCCGTGGCTTCGCCAACCCGGGCGCAGCACCAAGCGCGCCTGGGTGCCCAAAGCGCCGCGGCTCAAGCCCCTCTCCCCTCGCGGGAGATGGGTTGGGGAGAGGGGCAGCCGGCACCGTCGTCGGGACCGAGCGTGAATCAGTGCCGGCCTGTTGTTGTTAGGTCGCCCGAGCTGGGCAGGCCCGGGCCTCCCTGGCGCAGTTGCAGCGCCAGGCTCTTGGATACCAGCGTGCACGCGGCTAAAGCCCCTCTCCCCTCGCGGGAGAGGGGTTGGGGAGAGGGGGCCCGGCATCGCAGGCGGGACCGGGCCCGCCTCAGTCCGGTCCGCTGTTGCGTGGGCTTTCGGGCCAGGCAGTCCCTTGTTTCCCCAGTGCAGTCAAAGCGCCAAGCGCTTGGGCACCCCGCACGACACAGCTGAAGCTCCCCTCGCGGCAGAGGGGTTGGAAGAGGAGTGGCGGCATCTCCCGACCCAGGCCTGCAGCGTGCAGTGATGGCCGCCTTGCCAGTGCCGGCCTGAGCATGGCCGGACAGTTCTCTTCAGGATGTCCATGGCCAAGCTCCGGGATTGGCATCGCTGCTTGCCAGCACAAGCTCAGGCCTGTTTCGGCAAGGCGGTGGCATCGGGTCTGTTGGCGGGCGTCGGCATCGCACTTTTGGGGGCGGTGGGGCTGCCAGTGTCGATCAGTACCGGCCTGTTGTTGCTGGGCCTGTTGGGCTGGGTATGTCTTGGCAGGCTGCGGGGTTTTGCAGCACTGCTGGTGGGCGCAGGTTGGGCAGGGCTGCATTTGGTCTGGGGCTTGTCCGCGCAGTTGCCGCCTGTGATGGAGTCACGTGAGTTCCTGCTGGACGGGGTGGTAAGCAGCCTTCCGCAACACGAGTTGCGCCGAACCCGTTTTCAGTTTCGCGTGGACGCGGCGGCCGACATGCCCGAGGCATTGCGTGGGCGCATGCTGCAGATCAACTGGTACGACGACTTCGGCGCAACGCAGGCGGGGCCCAGACTGCAGTTGCGCGCTGGCGAGCGCTGGCGTTTGCAGCTGCGGTTGCGTGCACCGCGCGGGTTGGTCAATCCCGGCGGCTTTGACGCCGAGCGCCACGCCTTGGCGCAGGACATCGTTGCGGTTGCCATGGTGCGGCCCCAGCCTTCGCCGCAGCGGCTTGCGGGTGCGCGTGGAATGGGGGCATGGCGGGAGGCAATGGCTTCGCGCATCGCGCAGGCAGTGGCCTCGCCATCGGCCCGCTACGTGCAAGCGCTGGCGCTGGGGGATACGCGCGGTCTGCAGGAGCGGGATTGGCAGGTGCTGCGCGCCACCGGGCTTACCCATCTGATTGCCATCTCCGGGTTCCATGTCGGCATGGTCGCGGTGGTGGCGGCGTGGTTGATCGCCGCGCTCTGGTGGCTGCTTCCACGCTGGGCGCGGCGTCTGCCCAGGCCACAGGCGATGGCCTTGGGGGCGTTGATGGGGGCGACGGTATATGCGGCCGTCGCCGGTTTCGGCCTGCCAACGGTTCGCACCGTGCTGATGGTGGCGGTGGTGGTGGTCGCGCGCCTCGGTCGGCGCCCACTTGCCGTTCTCGATTGTCTGTCGCTTGCCGCGTTGTTGGTGTTGCTGGTGGACCCGTTGTCCATATTGGCAGCGGGTTTCTGGCTCAGCTTTGCCGGGGTCGCTTGGCTGGCCTGGTGCCTGCCCGAACGCGGCCACTGGCTGGGCGGGTTCCTGTCGGCGCAGCGGGTGGCGACGATCGGCTTGCTGCCATTGACAGCGCTGCTGTTTGGGCAGGCATCCCTGGTAGGCCCGGCGGCCAACCTGGTTGCCATCCCCTGGTGGAGTCTTGTGGTGGTGCCTTTGGCAATCCTGGGTACCGGGCTGGAAGCTGTCTGCACCGGTGCAGGCGCCTGGGCCTGGAGTTGCGCAGCCTGGTGTTTTGACCTGCTGTGGCCGCTGTTCGAGTCGCTGGGGGTGGCAGATCTGTCCATGTGGTGGCTTGCCGAGCCTGCCTGGCTGGCCATGCCCTTGGCCTTGCTGGGGGCGTTCTGGATGCTGCTGCCCGTTGGCGTGCCGGGCAAGCTTTTGGCGCTGCTGCTGTGGCTGCCACTGCTTTGGCCCTGGCGCGAGGCCGCAGGGGAGGGCGAGTTCGAAGTGGTGATGCTGGATGTGGGTCAGGGTCTTGCGCTTCTGGTGCGTACCCGTAGCCACACCTTGCTCTATGACGCCGGGCCCGCCGTGCAGGATGGTTTTGACGCGGGTGAGCGGGTGGTGGTTCCGGCACTGCGGGCGTTGGCGGTGCGGCAGCTGGATGTCATGGTGCTCAGCCATGCAGATCACGATCATGCAGGCGGGGCCGCGGCGGTGCGAGCGGTGGTGCCGATCCATCACACCCTGGCGCCGCCGGGCGCGCCATTGCCACAGGCACAGGCCTGCGAAGCCGGGCAGGCCTGGCAATGGGATGGCGTGCGATTCACGTTCCTGCATCCAGGCCGGCACTTCCCTTATCTGCGAAACGAATCCAGTTGCGTGCTGCGCATCGAAGGGGCACACGGCAGCGCCTTGCTGGCCGGTGATATCGGCGAGGTGGTCGAAGGTAGCCTGCTCAAACGGCTTCCCGCGCAACTGCAGGCTGACGTGGTGGTTGTTGCGCACCATGGCAGCGGTGGCTCATCGAGCGCGGACTTCGTGGCTGCAACCTCGGCCCGGCTGGCCTTGGTATCGGCAGGGCATGGCAATCGCTTCGGGCATCCGCGCGCGGCGGTCGTGCGGCGTTGGCAAGGGGCAGGGGCCGAGGTGCTGAACAGCGCGGACAGCGGCGCGGTGAGAGTATGGTTGGGGCGGGCGGGGCTGCAGCTGCGCGAGTTCAGAATCTGGCGTGCGCGGGCCTGGGATGCCGCTGAGCGGGCGCGGGCGGCTGCTATCCTATCGGACATTGAACAGGCGGCCGTTGAGCCGGAGGGTTGAAACGTGTGGGAATTGGTCAAGGCCGGCGGTTGGCCGATGGTGCCGTTGTTGCTGTTGGGTGTGCTGGCCTTGGCGATAGTCCTTGAGCGTTTCTGGAGCCTGCGGCGCAATGAAGTGCTGCCCCCGGGGCTGGGCCAGGAAGTGCGCAACTGGGCCGCACGCGGCAAGCTCGATGCCTCGCACATAGAATCACTGCGGGCCAACTCGCCGTTGGGCGCGCTGTTGGCCGCGGCCTTGGAGGCGCGCAACCGTCCGCGTGAGCAGATCCGCGAGCGTATCGAAGACACCGGCCGTCACCTGGTGCACCGCATGGGCCGCTATCTCAATGCACTGGGCACCATCGCTTCGGCCGGTCCGTTGTTGGGCCTGTTGGGTACCGTGGTCGGCATGATCCAGATGTTCCTGGGCATCCTGGACCACGGCGTGGGCGATGTGACCCAGCTGGCAGGCGGTATCGGCAAGGCATTGGTCTGCACCGCTACCGGCATGATCGTGGCCATTCCTGCGTTGATGTTCCACCGCTATTTCCGTGGCCGCATCGATGGCTATGTGATCGAGATGGAGCAGGAGGCCAGTGCGCTGCTGGATTCGCTGGATGGGCGCCCGGCGGTGATGGCTGGCAACAAGGCTCCGGCGGCCGAAACCCGCCGTACGGCCAAGGCCTGATTGCCGATGCGTATCCGCGAAAACCGCCAGCAGGATGAGCCGCATATCGATCTGGTGCCGCTGATCGACGTGATCCTGGTGTTGATCATCTTCTTCGTGGTCACGACCACGTTTGAAGCGCGTTCGACCTTGCAGGTACAGCTGCCCACCGCCAGCGACCAGAAGAACACCGCGCCTCCACGCTCGCTGAGCGTGCTGGTGAACGCCGATGGCCGTTACTTCATCAACGATCAGGAAGTGTTGCGTACGGATATCGAATCGCTGAAGCAGACCATCGGCCAGCTCGCCGGTGCGGATCGTGAGCAGACCGTTCTGCTGCGCGCCGATGCACGCACGCCGTACCAGGCGGTGGTCACCGCCCAGGACGCGCTGGGCCAGCTGGGCTTCCGGCGCATCGCCATTGCCACTGCGCCGGAAGTGAAGCAATGAGCCAGGACGGCGCATGGCAGGTCTATAAGCGACTGCTGGGTTTTGCCAGGCCGTATCGTGTCCTGTTGGCATTGGCTGTGCTGGGCATGCTGGTTGAAGCGGGTGCCGGTAGCGGTTTCCTGGCCCTGATGAGCCCGATCACCAACAACCTGGTGAACCCGGAAGACATCAATCCGTGGATGCCCTTGGCGGTGATCGGCCTGTTTCTGTTGCGCGGTATTGCCGGCTATCTGACCGACATCGGCATGGGCAAGGCGGCTCGCAGCATCGCCCGCGACCTGCGCGTCAAGGTGCTGGACAAGTACATGCACCTGCCCGGCCAACGCTTTGACGCCGAGCCGGTGCCATCAATGCTGGTGCGCCTGGGCTCGGATTGCGATCAGGTGGCGCAGGCGGCAGTGGACGCGATGAAAGTGGTGCTGCAGCAGTCGCTGCAGGCCCTGGGCGCGCTGTTGATGATGCTGTGGTACAGCTGGCAGGTGACCTTGGCGATCTTTGTACTTGCGCCGCCGCTGGCCTGGGTGATGAACCGGGTTGCCAAGCGCTATCGCAGCATCAGCCATCGTATCCAGGAAAGTGGCGCGGAGCTGTTGCAGGCGGCCGACCAGACCTTGTCCAGCCAGCAGGAGGTCAAGGTCTACGGTGCCCAGCCCACCGAGCTTGAGCGATATACGCGCCTGGCCAACACCAATCTGCGGTTGGCGATGAAGGTGGAATCCACCCGTAGCATCTCCTCCAGCATGGTGCAGCTGATCGGCGCGGTTGGTCTGGCAGCCTTGTTGCTGATCGCGGGTCATGAGGCGGCGGCTGGCCGTTTGACCGTTGGTGATTTCGTGGCGTTGCTGATGGCGATGCTGGCCATCATCCCGGCACTGAAGCAGCTGACCAATGTGCAGAACATGACCCAGCGCGGCATCGCCTCGGCACAGCGCCTGTTCACCGTGCTCGATGCAGAAGACGAGCCGGACAACGGCACCCGGCCTTTGCAGCGCGCCACTGGCTTGCTCGAGTTCCGCAATGTCACGGCGCGTTATGCGGGCCAAGCCAAGCCTGCGCTGCAGGATGTCAGCTTCGTGGCCAAGCCGGGCACGGTTACGGCCATCGTCGGTCGGTCGGGTAGTGGCAAATCCACCTTGATCAAGCTGATCCCTCGTTTCTACGAGGTGGAGTCAGGCCTGATCCTGTTGGATGGTCATCCATTGCAGGAGTATTCGCTGGCCGACCTGCGCCGCCAGATTGCGTTGGTCGGGCAACAGGTGACGCTGTTCAATGGCAGCGTTGCCCAGAATGTGGCCTATGGTGAACTGCAGGGGCGCAGCCCGGAAGAACTGCAGCGCGCCATTGCCGGTGCCAACGCGGCCGAGTTTGTCGAGCAGATGGAACGTGGCATCGATGAGTCCGTCGGGGCCAAGGGCGGGCGCCTGTCCGGCGGTCAACGCCAGCGTTTGGCGATTGCCCGCGCGATGCTGAAGGATGCACCGATCCTGATCCTTGACGAGGCCACGGCCGCGCTGGACAACGAATCCGAGCGGCTGGTGCAGGACGCCCTGCAGAAGTTGATGCCTGACCGCACCACCTTGGTGATCGCGCACCGCCTGTCTACCATCGAGCATGCCGACCAGGTGCTGGTCATGGACCAGGGCCGCATCGTCGAGCGTGGCACCCATCACGAGTTGCTCGCATTGGGAGGCGTCTACGAACACCTCCACAGCATGCAGTTCCGCGAAAGGCAGGACGGATGAGCAAGCAGGGTCCGCAAACGCCGGCCTACTGGTACGGCGATGCCGCCGTGCCGGTGTTCGCACGCGTGTTGGCGCCGATCTATGGTCTGGTATCAGGCCTGCGTCGCGGCCTGTACCGACGAGGTTGGCTGCGGGCGCGGCAGGTGCCTGTGCCGGTCATCGTGGTGGGCAACATCACTGCTGGCGGTACCGGCAAGACGCCGCTGACGATCGAACTGGTCAACCGGCTGCGCGAAGCGGGCTGGAAGCCGGGCGTGGCCAGCCGCGGCTACGGCCGCGACGAGGCCGACAAGCCGCGTTGGGTAACCGCTGACCTCGCTCCCGGTTTGGGCGGCGATGAGCCCGTGCTGATTGCGTGGAAGACCGGCGCCCCGGTGCGCGTGGACAAGGATCGCGTGGCTGCCGCCAAGGCCCTGCTGGAAGCAGGCTGCGACATCGTCATTTGCGATGACGGGCTGCAGCACTACCGCCTTGCGCGCGATATCGAGATCGAAGTGGTGGATGCCGCGCGCCGCTATGGCAACGGACGTCTGCTGCCGGCCGGGCCATTGCGCGAGCCGGTAGCGCGGGCAAGGCTCTGCGACTTCCGCGTGGTCAATCTCGGCCAGGCCAGCGATGGACCTCCCGATTCCCCCGCCACCGGCTTCGGCGAGTGGGCCATGCGGCTGCGGATCGATAGCGCCACGCCGCTCAAGGGAGGGCGGGCCAGACCTTTGCAGGCATTTGCCGGACAGCGTGTGCATGCCGTGGCAGGCATCGCCAACCCGCAGCGGTTCTTCCAGATGCTGCGCGCGCGTGATATCGGCGTGGTTCCACACGCTTTTGCCGACCATCACCGCTATCAGCCGGACGACCTGTCCTTTGGCAGCCAGTTGCCGGTACTGATGACCGAAAAGGACGCGGTGAAATGCCAGGCTTTTGCCACCGACTGGCACTACGCGGTGCCATTGCAGGCCGAGTTGCCGGCGGCCTTCTGGGTTGCGTTGCTGGATCGTCTTGGCAAGCTGGGGCGCGCGTAAGAAGACCTGCGTGCAGTTGGGTCACGGGCTTATGGGCCGGGCATTCGGCCGCAAGGAGTAGACATGACAGACATCCCGGATTTCGTGGTGGCCATTCCGGCCCGTTACGCCTCAACCCGGTTGCCGGGCAAGCCGCTGGCCTTGATTGCCGGCGAGCCGATGGTGCTGCATGTGGCCCGACGGGCCCTGCAGGCCGGCGCAAGCGAGGTATGGGTGGCGACCGACGATGCGCGGATTGCCGCGGCGGTGGCAGGCCTTGAAGGCATCCACGTGGCGATGACCGATCCTGCGCATGCCTCCGGTACGGATCGGCTGGCCGAATGCGCACGCCAGGCCGGCTGGGCGGATGATGTGATCGTGGTCAATCTGCAGGGCGATGAGCCCTTTGCCCCCGCGGTGGGCATCCAGACGGTGGCAGCGACGTTGGCTGCCAGCGGCGCGCCGATGTCGACCCTGGCCACGCCGGTGGAGGATGCCCCCAGCTTGTTCGACCCCAACGTCGTCAAGCTGGTACGCAATGTGCACGGTGACGCGATGTATTTCAGCCGCGCGCCGATTGCCTGGCACCGCGATGCCTTCGCCCGCAGCCGTGACAGCCTGCCGCCCGGGCAATGGCTGCGGCACATCGGCATCTATGGCTACCGTGCCGGATTCCTGCAGCAGTTCGCGGCAATGCCGCCAGGCAACCTGGAGCAGGTTGAGGCGCTGGAGCAACTGCGTGTGCTGGAGGCGGGCCATCGCATTGCCGTGGCCTTGTCGCCCGCCATATTCCCGCCGGGTATCGATACCCCTGAAGACCTGCAGCGGGCCGACGCGCTGATGCGGGCGCAGCAATGAAATTGCTGGTGGTCTGCCTGGGCAACATCTGCCGCTCGCCAATGGGCGAAGGGGCCTTGCGCGCCCATGTCGCGCAGGCGGGCCTGGACAGCTGGATCACGGTCGATTCGGCGGGAACCTCCGGCTGGCATGCCGGCGATCCGCCCGACAGCCGGGCCGTGGCCTGCGCGCGTCGGCATGGCGTGGACATCAGCGGTCTGCGCGGGCGTCAGCTGACCCCGGCGGATTTCCACGACTTCGACCATATCCTTTGCGCCGATGCCTCCAACCTGGACAACGCGCGCGCGCTGGCGCCCGATGGCCTGCAGGAGCGGGCGGTATTGTGGCTGCCCTGGGCCGGCGTGACAGGGGAAACGGCCATCCCCGACCCCTACCATGGCCAGGACCGTGACTTCGAACAGAGTTGGGCATTGGTGGACGCGGCCGCTCGCGGTACCGTGCAACGTCTTTCGCGTAACGGCCAGTCCTGCATAATCCAGCCATGAATGAAAAGCGCATAGTGGATCTGCCCAAGTCCGGTATCTGGCTCAACGCCGCACCTTCCAGCTTGCAGGACATGCGTGGCAGGCCAGTGGTGCTGGCTTTCGTCAATGGTGCCTCGATCTGGTCCATGCAACGCGTGGCCGAAGTTGCGCGCTGGCAGGCACGCAATCCCGGTCGCCTGCAGCTGCTGGTGGTGCAGGTGCCACGCTTCGAGTTCGAGCGCGAGCCGCAGCAGTCGCTCAAGTTGTTGCGCCGGCACGGCGTCAAAGCGCCCATCGTGCTGGATGCGCAGTGGGATGCCTGGCGGCAGTTCGACGTGCAGTCGTGGCCGACCTTGGTATTGCTGGATGCCTACGGCGCCGAGCGCGAGCGTCTGGTAGGTGCCACCGGCGATCTCGACCGCGCCTTGAACAGCCTCTGCGAGGGCGTGCCGCGGCCGTTGGAAGATGATGAGCCCCGCGAGATCAATGCCGAGCCGCGCCTGTCCCTGCAGTTTCCAGCGGGTCTGGTGGCGACCGCCGAGCGCCTGTATGTGGCCGACACCGGCCATCACCGCATCCTGGAATGCAACCATGCCGGCCGCATCCTGCGTCAGTTCGGCCTGGGGTCGGCGGACTTGATCAACGGTGGTACCGGCGAGGCAGCGTTCAATCGTCCGCAGGGCCTGGCCCTGGTTCGCGATGTGCTGTACGTGGCCGATACCGGCAACCATGCGTTGCGTCGTATCAATCTGACCAGTGGCCAGGTCGACACCCTGGCAGGCAATGGTCGAGCGGCTACGCCCAGTGCCGGCGTATTGGCCCAGCCCTGGGATAGCGCGCTCAACCACCCGCTGGCGGTCGCCGTGGCTGACAACCAGATCTACATCGCCATGGCAGGCGACAACCATATCTGGAGCTATGACCTGGGCGCCAAGGAACTGCGTTGGCGCGCGGGCTCCGGTGTGGTCGAGGTGCGTGATGGCAGTGGCCACCTGGCCGCTTTTGCCCAGCCGTCCAGCGTCGTGGCGGTCCAGCACACCTTGTACGTCAGCGACGCGCTTGGGTCGGCGATCCGCTCGGTGCAGTTGCGCAATGATCTTGTGCAGACGCTGGTCGGGCAGGGGCCCTGGGAGTCGGGCAATGTTGATGGCCCGCGCCTGCGCGCACGGCTGCAGTATCCGCAGGCCCTGGCAATGGGCCCGGACTCCCCGCTGCTGTGGATCGCCGATGCCGGCAATGGCGCACTACGTACGCTGCGCCTGGGTGGCGGCGACCTGTCCACCGTCAACCTGCCGCGGCGACTGCACGGCCCGGCCGCCTTGGCCGTGGCAGCTGGCGCCATCTGGATCGCCGAGGCCGATGCACATGCCGTGCTTCGGTTTGATCCGCTCAGCGGCGACCTGAGCGAAGTGCCGATAGACGGATGACCGACGCAGCTACCAACGCGTTTGATGGCAAGGCCTTCGCTGCTGCACTGAGTACCGCGCCCGGCGTCTACCGGATGTACGCGGCCGATGACACGCTGCTGTACGTGGGCAAGGCCGGTGCGCTGCGCAAGCGCGTCGGCAGTTACTTCAACGGGTCACCAAAAAGCCGGCGCATCATGATGATGCTGTCGCAGGTGGCGCGGATGGACGTCACCATCACCCGCACCGAGGCCGAAGCGCTGCTGCTGGAAAACCAGCTGATCAAGTCGCTGACGCCGCGTTACAACGTCTCTCTGCGCGACGACAAGACCTATCCGCAGGTATTGATGACGCGCGAACAGTGGCCGCGCATCGCCCTGCATCGTGGTCCGCGCTCGGTGCCCGGGCGCTATTACGGCCCCTACCCGGGTGTCGGTGCGGTGCGCGAAACGCTCAACCTGATGCACAAGCTGTTCAAGCTGCGCAGCTGCGAAGACAGCGTGTTCCGCAACCGTTCGCGGCCTTGCCTGCAGTACCAGATCGGGCGTTGCAGTGCGCCCTGCGTGGAGCTGGTGGCGCAGAGCGATTACGACGAGGCCGTGCGGCAGGCAACCCTGTTCCTGGAAGGCAAGAGCGACCAGTTGGCCGATGAGCTGATGCACGGCATGCAGCAGGCCAGCGATGCCTTGGAGTTTGAGCGTGCCGCGCGCCTGCGTGATCTGGTGGCGTCGCTGCGCAGCATGCAGAACCGGCAGTACGTGGACGGACGCGCTGCGGACCTGGATGTACTGGCCTGCGCCATGCAAGGCGCCAGCGCCTGCGTGCTGCTGCTGGCCTTTCGCGACGGTCGCAACCTGGGCACCCGCGCGTTCTTCCCGCGCACCAACGGTGAAGACAGCGCGGAAGAGGTGTTGGCCGCGTTCGTCTCGCAGTATTACGTCGAGCACGGGCCGCCGGCGGAAATCCTGCTTGATCGCGAGATCCCGGATGCGGCGATGATCGAGGCGGCGTTGAGCGCGTCCGCCGAGCGCAAGGTCGCGCTGAAATGGAACGTGCGCGGCGAACGTGCCGGCTATGTGGAATTGGCCAGCCGCAATGCGCAGGTCACCCTGGTGGCCGAGATGGATAGCCGTGGCGCGCAGCAGGCACGCAGCGAGGCCTTGCGCGAGATGCTGGGCCTGGCCGAGCCGGTCAAGCGCGTGGAGTGTTTTGATATCAGCCACACCATGGGCGAAGCGACGGTCGCCTCCTGCGTAGTCTTCGATGCCGCTGGCCCGGTACGGGCGCAGTACCGGCGTTACAACATCAGCGGGATCGAGCCGGGCGATGACTACGCCGCCATGCACCAGGCCATCGATCGCCGTTTCCGCCGTGCCGTCGAGGAGGGCGGTGTGCTGCCCGACGTGCTGTTGATCGACGGTGGTGCCGGCCAGCTGGCACAGGCGCAGGCCGCGTTGGCCGACCTCGGGGTGGAAGGGGTGATGCTGGTCGGCGTCGCCAAGGGCGTGGAGCGCCGCGCCGGCCATGAGGCGCTGGTTATGCCGGATGGGCGTGAAATCCGTCCTGGTGCGGCCTCGCCAGCGCTGCAGTTCATTCAGCAGGTGCGCGACGAGGCCCACCGCTTTGCCATCACCGGCCACCGCGGCCGCCGCCAGAAGGCGCGGATGACCAGCAAGCTGGAAGATATCGCCGGCATCGGCCCGCGCCGCCGCGCCAGCCTGCTCAAGCATTTCGGTGGCATGGCGGGGCTCAAGGCCGCTGGAGAGGCCGAGATCGCCCGGGTGGAAGGCATCAATGACGCCCTGGCCGCGCGTATCTACGCTAACCTTCATGGTCTGTCGGTACCCGATCCGGCAGCGGAGTAATGTTGTAATGAAATTGACCATCCCCACCTGGCTGACCTTGCTGCGGATCCTGATGATCCCGGTGCTGGTGCTGGTGTTCTATCTGCCCTATGCCTGGACCAACTTCGCCTCGGCGGCGATCTTCGGGCTGGCGGCAATCACCGACTGGCTCGACGGCTGGGTGGCGCGGCGCTACCAGCAGCATTCGGCGTTCGGTGCATTCCTGGACCCGGTGGCGGACAAGCTGATGGTGGCGGTGGCGCTGTTCCTGATCGTGCAGGGGCACCCGACGCCGTGGATGGCGTTTTGGGCGGCAGTGATTGTCGGCCGTGAAATCGCGGTGTCGGCGTTGCGCGAATGGATGGCCGAAATCGGACAGCGCGCGAAGGTGCGGGTGGCCATGATCGGCAAAGTGAAAACAACCGCGCAGATGGTGGCACTGTTGTGCCTGCTGTATTCGGTTTCGCCCAATACCCCGTTTACCGCGATCTGGATGGGTGAACCGGTTTTCCATATTGGTGACTGGATGCTGGCCATTGCCGCGTTGCTGACGCTTGTCTCTGCGTTGCAGTATCTGCGGGCCGCCTGGCCCAGCCTGCGCGAAGACGAAAAAGCAGCGCGCAGCGGGGCTGGAAAGAGCTGAAAGGCTGTTGACACTGTGGCGAATGCATGTAGAATTTCGCCTCCCAAGCGGGAATAGCTCAGTTGGTAGAGCGCAACCTTGCCAAGGTTGAGGTCGCGAGTTCGAGTCTCGTTTCCCGCTCCAGTTTCAAGATAAATCCGGTGCAAGCACGGGGTTTATGCAGAAAGATATTGCAAGCCTGCGGGAATAGCTCAGTTGGTAGAGCGCAACCTTGCCAAGGTTGAGGTCGCGAGTTCGAGTCTCGTTTCCCGCTCCAGTCTTGAATATCAATCCGGTCCGTAATGTCCGCCCAGGCGATATTGCGCACCTACGCGGGAATAGCTCAGTTGGTAGAGCGCAACCTTGCCAAGGTTGAGGTCGCGAGTTCGAGTCTCGTTTCCCGCTCCAGTTTATACGGTCAGGCTTCACTGCCTGATTTGCGAAAGGCCCCTTGCGGGGCCTTTTTTGTTTCCGCGTGTCAGCTATTGGGCAGGGCGGAGGGACGAGTTGCTGCCCGCCACGCCCGCAGGCCGAGCACGGCCAAGCCCAGGAAGAGCACATACAGGGCAGCGGTCACGTGCAATGACTTGAACAGATACGTGCCTACGTAAACCACGTCGACGGCGATCCACAGCCACCACGTTGCAACATGACGACGCGCCTGCCACCACTGCGCGACCAGGCTGAGCCCGGTCAGTACGGCGTCCAGCCAGGGCAGCGATGCATCGGTGAACAGATGCATGCCCGCACCCAGTGCCAGTCCACCGCACAAGCCGATAGCCAGGTCGCGCAGCAGCTTGCCGCGTGACAAGGGCGCGATGTGGATCGCGCCCTCGTCAGCAGCGTGGCGGCGCCAGTTGATCCAGCCGTAGGTCAGGAAGACGGCGAAGGCCAGTTGCAACAAGGTGTCCGAGTACAGCTTGGCTTCGGCGAACACCAGTGCATACAGCGCGACCGACACCAGGCCTACCGGCCAGGCAACCAGTCGGCGCTGCGCCATCAGCCATACACCGAGGATGCTGCATAACGCCGCCGACCATTCCAGCAGTCCGCTGCTCACAACGCGATGCTCACCGATACGCGCGCCTGCCGGGGGGCGCCGGGGAACAGGTAATAGTCGCCGAGGCTGCTGCCGGTATCACGCCAGTAGAAGCGGTTGAACACGTTGTCCACGGACAGGTCCCAGCGCACTGCGTGGCCCTGCAATTGATGCTGGAAGCGAAGCCCTGCATCGAACACGTCGTAGCTTGGTGCGCGCACGCCGCCATCGGCGCGGGCGACGTTGGCCGAGGCGTGGCGCCACCCGCCGCTCACATCAAGGCCGGGAGCAAAGGGAAGGGCGTAGGTGACATGCACGCTGGTGCGCACCTTGGGGGCGTTGACCAGCTGGTGGCCTTCATAGGCGGGCGTGCCGCTGTCGTGTGCCTGTGCTCGCAGCACGCTGGCGCTGGCAAAGACCTGCAATGCTTCGCTGATATGACCGTTGGCACTCAACTCCAGGCCGGTGTGGACCTGCTTGCCCTGCTCGACGAAGGTGTAGCCGACGTCGCTGTTGTCCGGCTGTGCGTACTGATACGGCTGGCTGATGCGGAACAGTGCCGCGCCGAGCTTGAGGTCCTGGATCGGGCTGTACTTCAGGCCGACTTCGAGCTGGCGTGATTGCACGGACGGCAGGAAGGTGTCGGCATTGGATGTCCAGAACGGCGCCTCCTGGCCCAATGCAATGCCTTCGACATAACTGGCGTAGGCGTTGAGGCTGTCAGTTGCCTTCCACAGCACGGCGGTCTGCGGCAGGAAGCGTGACAGGCGGCTGCGGCGCTGCGGGGTGCCGCGCTTGTCATAGGCGCGTTCGTCCAGGCGCACATAACGACCGCCGAGCAGCCATTCCCAGTCATCACCGATGCTCAGGCGGTCCAGTGCGAACACCGCCGTCTGGCGGCTGTCCAAGCGTCGTGCAGATGGACCTGGCTGCAGTGGCGACGGGACGAATACCGGCAACTGGGCGTCGTGGATGTTGACCGTGCCCACGTACTCGTTGACATTGCGCCGTTTGTCGACAGTGCGGCGGAACTGGTCTGCACCGAAGGTCAGCTGGTGGCCGATATTGCCGGTGTGGAAGTTGCCGCGCAGCTCGGCGCGCAGCTCCTGGTTGCGGCGGGTGTCGTCCGGGCTGCGGTAGTCGTAGATGTCGTAGTCGCCGTTGGGCGCGAAGTAATTGCCCGGCACGCTGCCATCGGCGCATTGCGCGGCGTAGTAGCAGCCATAGGCGAACGCGACGTTGTCATCGATCACCGTGCGACTGTGGCCAACCGCTACGCGCGACTGCCAGTTGGCGTTGAAATCGTAGGTATGCGCCGCCGTGATGTTGGTGCTGGCGATGCCAACCGGCTGCTGCCAGGGCTGGTAACCCAGCATGCTGTCGCGATCGACGTTGCCGGGCAGGGTATCGCCGCCCAGCAACTGGAAGCCCGAGGCCGAGCGCTGCGCGCTGGTCTGGTAATTGGCATCCACTTCCAGCTTGCCGCGCTCGCCGATCAGCCAGTCTGCGGCCAGTGAATAGAAGTTGCGGCGGCCATCGGCATGTTCGATATACGACTTGCTCGCATCCCAGGCTGCGTTGAAGCGCAGGCCGAAACGCGGCGTCAGCCAATGGCCCACGTCGATGGCGGCATAGCGCGAGCCTTCAGAATCGCTCCCCAGGGTGAGGTTGCGCACCTCCGCCGGGCGCTTGCCCACGTAGTTGATGATTCCGCCGGGGGCCATCACGCCGGCGGCCAGGCCTGCCTCGCCCTTGAGGATTTCAACCGACTGGATGTTCTCCAGTGCCAGCCGTTGTTCACCGGCGATGGACAGGCCGTTGAAGCGGTAGCCGGTGGCCGGGTCCAGGGCGAAGCCGCGGATGGCGATGTTCTGGTAGTAACCGACCGGGGCATAGGCGTCGCCCAGCGAGGCATCGCTGCGCGCCAGTTCCGACAAGGAGCGCACCTGCAGCTTATCCAGGTGCTCGCGGTCCAGGACGTTGATCGATGCCGGCGTGCTTTTCCAGTCGCCGCCGCCGAAGCTGTTGATGCGGCTGCCGTCGGCCGGTTGCCGGGCCTGCACGCGGACCGCGGCCAGGTCGGTCGGGGAATGTTCGGCAGCGTCATTGCCTGCGTCGCTGGCATACAGCGGCAGGGCAGTGCACAGGGCGAGGGAAAGCAGGGTGGGGCGCAGGCAGCGGTTCATTCGGTTCGTCTTCTGGGTAGCAGGGGAGACGAAGCGACGGCGCGCACGCACGACCGCCAGAGGGCGGTGTGGTTGCTGCTCAAAGCTCCCTACGCCGGTGCAAACCGGATCAGGTTCCAAGGGACTCTCTCAGCCTGGCAGATCCAGGCACCCCCGCTTCAGCGCTCATTTCACTACAAATGGCGCCGATTTGCGAATCCGCTCTTCAAGCGGCGGCGTGCAGGGCCTGCAGCAGGCTCTGCCCGTGCGTAGTGGCGAACCAGGCAGGATGGCCGAGCATGAATGGCCCCCAGGCGACGTCGGCATTGGCGGTGGAGCCGGTGATGCCTTCGAAATACTCGACCTCGGACAGTGCGAAATCGAAGTGCACCATGGGCAGCAGGTCAGCCAACAGGTGTACCCGTGTGGCGGACAACGGCAGTACCTCGCGATACCCCTCAAGCAGTTGCAGGGCGGTATCGATGCGTAGCGCCTGTGCGCCTTGGTCCAGCTCAAGCCAGGCAACGGCATTGCGCTCGATGGCGGTGGCCAGATCGAACAGGGCGCTGGTGGGCGAGGCCAGGCCGAAGTCGAGCACGGTACTGATGCGCGGCGCTGCCGTGTTCTCGTCCCACAACAGGTTGGAGACATGCCAGTCGTTGTGGGCCCATTGCCGCGGTTCGGCGCGTAGGCGCTGCGCCAGGCCGTCATGCCAGGGCAGGACGACGCGTTCGAGCTCGGATTGCCAGGGGATGCGCGCCAGATAGCGGGCCAGGGCGGGGCGCTGGTCCAGGCTGGCCTTGATGGTGGCGATGGGGTCATCACTGCGGATCAGGTCGTCGCGGGCTACCAGCAAATGCGTGCTGCGCTGGGGGGCGCGATAGTCGGCAGCCACCTGATGCAGCCTTGCCAGCATGCGGCCCGCCGCGCGCGCCTGCGTCGGGTTGGTCAGCAAGGTCCAGGAGGGGGCGTCGCGGTAGAGGTCCTGGCCTTCCCCCACCACATGCAGCTCATAGGTCCAGTCGCCATGGGCGATAGCAGTATGACCATGGCGGTCCGCCAGCAGTTGGGTGGCCGGTATGCCACCGGAGCGCAGGTGCGCGATGAAATGGTGCTCTTCTTCCAGGCATGCGGCGCTACGCACGCTGTGGTGATGGCGCTTGATGAAGACGTCGGAACTGCCGCCGTCACCGACAATGGCGCCAGCGGACAGGGGGCGCGGGCTATGCCATAGCAAGTGGCTGCCGGCATGGAGCTGCGGGTATTGCGACTTCAACCACGCGAGCTCGGCCTGGTTGATGGGGGGCCAGTCAGCTGCCACCTCATCGTTGTTGAGGCCTTGGACGCGATGCGGTTGGACGGTCATCAGAACGAAAGGGCAGCGTAGGGCGGGCAGATGGTACGCCAAGCGCGGGGCTGGATAGTCGCAGCTCCCCATGGCGTCTGCTGGGTGGGCGCATGCCGTAAAGCCATGCAGGATGCGCACGGCCGTGACATGGCCATCGATGTGAACGAAATTGTTAAAAACCGCTGGCGCGGGGTGGATGAACTCTGTATGATGCGCGGCACACCCCGCGGGAATAGCTCAGTTGGTAGAGCGCAACCTTGCCAAGGTTGAGGTCGCGAGTTCGAGTCTCGTTTCCCGCTCCAAACGTAGAATGGGCCCCCATCGCGGGGTCTTTTCATGTCGAGGTGATGTAAGCCTCGATGCAGCAAGTTGAAGGCCTGGTAGCAGAGTGGTTATGCAGCGGATTGCAAATCCGCGTACGCCGGTTCGATTCCGACCCAGGCCTCCATTAAATAAGCACTAAAGCCCTGAGAAATCAGGGCTTTTTTGTTTTTCGTGTTCTTGGGCTGATTACATTGCGGGGAGAGGGCGAAATGGCCTGATTGCCACTGGTTTTCGCGTGGCAAGCTACCGTCAGCATGCGTAAAGTACGTGGACGCAAGTTTGCGGGACGGTCGTGACGACTAAACGTGCTGACGTGCTGTAGTCATTGACCGAATCTCCAGGCGCTGCCCGGAATGGGCTTGTCACGGGGCGATGGAGGGGCGTTAGTCGGCAGCCAACGATAAACGAAGGTGCAGTTGCTGCCAGAGCCCACTTCTCGCTGATGTCATCTTGCCCAGGATCGAACGAAGGGAGCCGCCGATGAAAAGCCGATCGTTCCTCATTTGCCTCGCTGTGGCCACGATCTCGGCCTGTGCAAGTTCCTCCTCGATCGAATCTACTGCTACAGATAGCAAGCAAGGCTTTTTTTCTGATCCTGGCGACTTCTGGGGCATCAACTTCAAGTCTGGCCAGCCAGCTTCGGGCAAAGGTTTGTTGGAAGCAGTGGCTGGCCCTCGCGACCAAGAAGCGCTGGAGAATGACCTTGCGCTTCTTAAAAGGATGCCGCCGGAGATCCCTTTAAGGATTTTAGGTTTTACGGACTCAGAGGAATGCTCCGGGTTGCCCTGCTCTGAGTTGTCGCTACGCAGGGCACAAGCTTTGCACGATTGGTTGCTCAGTCATGGCGTACCGACGTCTCGGTTGTCTGCGCCGAAGGGTTTGGGTAGTGCGAGGCCTATCGGTAATAACGAGACCGAAGACGGGCGATTACAGAATAGGCGCGCTTACATTAGTTACGAAGACGCTTCATAACGCTTGCTCGTGAGGTGAATTGACTCCCTTCCAGCTTTTTGGGTGATTCAAAAGTAGAGAAATTCGGCGAAACTGACCCTGGGCAGAGAGGTGGTGACTTGGTGCGGATTGCAAATCCGCGTACGCCGGTTCGATTCCGACCCAGGCCTCCATTGGTTGGAACAAAGAGCCCGCGCAAGCGGGCTCTTTGTTTTGCTCCGCCCTGGTTGTGACGACGCGTTCACCTGGTCGGCACGCAAACCCGGCACGCGTTCACTTGACCTCCCGTGCAGCTCCCGTACTGTCGGGTACGTGGTCACAGGTACAGTGATCCGGTCTTCCGATGACAGCCGCGACGAGCCCATGAGCGAACAAGCCCAGCAGCAGAACACGCCCCCCGCCGATGCCGACAAGGCACCGGACAAGCCTTCCCCGCTCAAGAATCCCAAGGTGCGCTGGACGCTGACTCTGATCGGCGTGGCGGTACTGGTGGCGCTGTTGGCGTGGTTGGCCTATTACCTGATGGTCGGCAAGTACCAGCAATCCACCAATAATGCCTACCTGCAGGCCGATGCAGTGGCGGTGGCGCCGCGGGTGAATGGCTACGTCACCGAGGTGCTGGTGCAGGACAACCAATGGGTGAAAGCCGGGCAGGCGTTGGTCAAGATCGATCCGCGCACCTATCGCGCCACCCTGGATCAGGCCGAGGCGGTCATTGCGGTGCGTGAGGCCGATATCGCCGCCGCTACAGCTGGCGTGCAGGGTAACCAGTCGCAGCTGCTGCAGGCGCGTACCCAGCTCAAGTCGGCCGAGGCAACACTGCGCTTCGCCCGCGCCGAGGTCGCGCGGTTTGGCCCGTTGGCGGCGTCAGGCGCCGATACGCATGAGCACTTTGAAAGTGTGAAGCACGATCTGGAGCGTGCCCAGGCGCAATACGACGCGGCGCGCTCGCAGATCGGCGGGGCGCAAAGCCAGGTCGAAGCAGGCCAAGCGCAGTTGGAACAGGCGCGCGCTGGCTTGAAGCAGGCCCAGGCCGATGCCACCCAGGCGACGGTGGCGTTTGAAGACACGCAACTGACGGCGCGCATCGATGGCCGCATCGGCAACAAGACGGTTCAGGTTGGACAGTTCGTTGCTGCCGGCACGCGCTTGATGACGGTGGTGCCGGTGGAATCGCTGTACCTGTCTGCCAACTTCAAGGAAACCCAGCTTGGCCGCATGCGCGCCGGCCAGCCTGCCGAGATCGAGGTGGATGCACTGCCGGGCAAGACCCTGCATGGCACCGTGGAGAGCATCTCGCCGGGCACCGGCTCGCAGTTCGCATTGCTGCCGCCGCAGAACGCCACCGGCAATTTCACCAAGGTCGTGCAGCGCGTGCCGGTGCGCATCCGTATCGAGGCCGATGCGGACACCCGCAAGGTCTTGGTGCCGGGCATGTCGGTTGAAGTGACGGTGGACACCCGTGAGGGCGCGGGCAAGGCCGCAGGGGCGGATCGCCACTGATGGCTGCGACCGCTGCCAGCGCGGTGCCGCAGAAGGCTGACGCCAGCGCGTGGCTGGCGGTGGCCGCTGGCACCATTGGCTCGTTCATGGCGACGCTGGATATCTCCATCGTCAATGCCGCCTTGCCGACGATCCAGGGTGAGGTCGGCGCCAGTGGTACCGAGGGGACGTGGATTTCGACCTCGTTCCTGGTCTCGGAAATCGTGATGATCCCGCTGACCGGTTGGTTCGTGCGCACCTTGGGGTTGCGCACCTTCCTGCTGATCTGTGCGTCCTTGTTCACCGCGTTCTCGGTGATGTGCGGGCTTTCCAGCAGCCTGGACATGATGATCCTGGGTCGCATCGGCCAGGGTTTCACAGGTGGTGCGTTGATCCCGACGGCGCTGACCATCGTTGCCACCCGGCTGCCACCGGCGCAGCAGACGCTGGGTACGGCGCTGTTCGGCATGACCGTGATTCTCGGCCCCATCATTGGCCCGTTGCTGGGTGGCTGGCTGACCGAGAACGTCAGCTGGCACTACGCCTTCTTCATCAATGTGCCGATCTGTGCGGGTTTGATCGCCTTGCTGGTTCTTGGCCTGCCGCACGAGAAATCCGACTGGGGCGGGCTGCTGCGTGCCGATTGGCTGGGCATCATCGGCATGACCGCAGGCCTGGGCGCCTTGACCGTGGTGCTGGAGGACGGCCAGCGCGAACGCTGGTTCGAGTCGGAGTTCATCATCATCCTCAGCTTGATCTCGTTGGTGGGCTTTGCCCTGCTGGCGCTGTCGCAGTTCACCAGCAGCGAGCCGGTGATCCGCCTGAAGATCCTGTTCCAGCGCAGTTTCGGCGCGGTGTTCGTGATGGTGGGTGCGGTCGGCATGATCCTGTTCGGGGTGATGTACATGATCCCGCAGTTCCTGGCGGTCATCGCCGGCTACAACACCGAGCAGGCCGGCTATGTGTTGTTGCTGGCGGGCTTGCCGACGGTGCTGTTGATGCCCTTCATGCCGAAGATGCTGGAAACCATCGATGTGCGGCTGATGGTGTTCGCCGGCATGCTGTGCTTTGCATTGGCGTGTTTCGTGAATCTTGGCCTGACCCCCGATAGCGTGGGCATGCATTTCGTGATCGGCCAGTTGTTGCAGGGCTGCGGCCTGGCGTTGGCAATGATGGCGTTGAACCAGGCGGCGATCACCTCGGTGCCCAAGGAGTTGGCATCCGATGCATCGGGCCTGTTCAACGCTGCGCGAAACCTGGGGGGCTCGATCGGCCTGGCCATCATCTCCACCTTCCAGGAGCGCCGGGTGACGTTCCATATCGACGCGATCGGTGGCGCCACCACGGCCAATTCGCCGATGGCGCAGGACTATCTGCATGTATTGGGTGCGCAGATGAGCGACCCGATGCAGGGCACGGCGATGCTGGCGCAGATCGTGCAGCAGCAGGCGCTGGTGATGGCCTACAACGACTTGTTCTGGATCTTCGGCATCATCGTGGTGGTGACGCTGCCGTTGGTCTTCCTGCTCAAGCCCTTGCCCAAGGGCGTTCCTTTGGCGATGCACTGATGCGACGACATTCCTCACCGCTGTTGCGAACCGTGACCTGCCTGGCGTTACCCCTGGCCCTGGCCGGCTGCATGCTTGGGCCGGACCATGTCCGCCCCGAGGTTGCGCCGGTAGCCACGGCACAACCCGCGCTACCGCGCGCCGCCGATGCCGGCGTAGTCGCGGCCACGCCCTCCAGCCAGTGGTGGCGCGCCCTCAACGATCCGCTGCTGGATCAGTTGATCGATCAGGCCCTGCGGGACAGTCCCAATCTGCGGGCGGCGCAAGCCAAGGTGCTGGCTTCGCGCGCGCTGCAGCGGCAGCGACGGGCCGAACAGTTGCCCAGCATTGGTGCGGTGGCTGGTTACACCGCGATCAGTCCGCCCGATTCGATGGTCGACCAGGTGCGGGAAATAGGGGAGGGTGCCGCACGGGTGGCGGAGAACAATGGCCGGCCGCAGGAAGCGGCGCAGCTGCGCGAAGAAATGTCGCGCATCGACCTGGATACCTCGATGTACATCGCTGGCGTGGATGCCAGTTGGGAGTTGGACCTGTTCGGGCGCAAGCGCCGCGCCGCGCAGGAGGCGGCGGCCAAGGCCGATGTGGACGCGGCAGCGCTTGCCGATGCACAGGTGCAGTTGGCTGCCGAGGTGGCGCAGGTCTACCTGGGCTATCGCGGCACCCGCGAGCGCACGGTGTTGGCCGAGCGCAATCTGCAGGCTGCGAAGGAATCGCTGGCATTGACGCGGCAGCGACGCGCACGCGGCGCCGATTCGGACCTGCATGTGGAGCGCGCCCGCGCGCAGATGGAGCAGCAGCAGTCACAGCTGCCGGGCCTGCGTGCGCAGGCGACGGAGGCCAAGGATCAGCTGGCCTTGATGACCGGCCGAGAGCCCGGTGCGCTGGATGCCAGCCTGGCAGAGGATCGCGCGCTGCCGGCCTTGCCGTCGCAGGTGCGGGTAGACGATGCGGCGGCGGTGATCCGGCGGCGGCCGGATATCCGCAAGGCGGAGGGTGAGCTGGCGGCTTCGTCGGCGCAGATCGGACAGGCGTTGTCTGCCTATTTCCCGCAGGTGAACCTGTTGGGCACGATCGGCATGGGGGCATCATCGTTGTCTGATCTGAACAGTGAATCAGCGGCCAGCATCGTGATGCCGTTCCTGCGCTGGTCGGTGTTTGATTTCGGCGTGAACAAGGCGAGGGTGGCGCAGGCACGTGCCGGAAATGAGGCGCGGCTGGCGGCGTACGAAGGCACGGTACTGGCTGCGCTGCAGGACGCCAATAGTGCGCTGGCGCGGTTTGGTTCGGCCCGTGAGCAGTTGCAGTCGGCAGGCAGTGCCGAGGCTTCCGCGGGGCGTGCGGCCGCGTTGATGACGCAGCGTCGGCAGGCGGGTGCGGCATCGCAGATCGACCTGCTGGATGTGCAGCGACAACAGCTCAGTGCGCAGGACGGCTTGGCGCAGGCGCAACTGCAGTTGTTGGTGCGCTATGTGGCCCTGCAGAAGGCCTTGGGGTTGGGCTGGGAAGAGGCGCCGCCGATTCGGCGCGTGGTGGATGGGCAGGGGTAAGTTGAGGGCTGTTGCGCTTTCCCTCATCCCAACCTTCGCTCTGCGCCCCGGCCTTGTGCTTGGAGAGCAGCGAACCGTTGGTTCGCACGTTGCTCTCAGCCGTCCCAGGGGCACAAAAGCTGCAGCTGCAGGCAATGCTTCAACCTGAAGTGGTCTGAGCCCCTCTCCCCTTGCGGGAGAGGGGTTGGGGAGAGGGGCGCGCAAGGGAAACAAAACACCCACCGTCTCCGGCGGGTTTCTGCATGCACTGAACGTGTGGACCAGACCTCAAGCGAGGCTTCAGCCTGAAGTGGTCTGAGCCCCTCTCCCCTTGCGGGAGAGGGGTTGGGGAGAGGGGCGCGCAAGGGAAACAAAACACCCGCCGTCTCCGGCGGGTTTCTGCATGCACTGGACGTGTGGACCAGACCTCAAGCGAGGCTTCAGCCTGAAGTGGTCAGAGCCCCTCTCCCCTTGCGGGAGAGGGGTTGGGGAGGGGACACTAACAAGGCAAACAAAAAAACCCGCCGTCTCCGGCGGGTTTCTGCATGCACTGAACGTGTGGGTCAAACCTCAAGCGAGGCCAGGTCACCCTTGCTCTCCAGCCATCCCTTGCGGTCGGCTGCACGCTTCTTGGCCAGCAACATGTCCATCAGCGAGCGGGTCTGCTCGTCGTCGTCCACCGTCAGCTGCACCAGGCGGCGCGTGTCCGGATGGATGGTGGATTCACGCAGCTGCGAGGGATTCATCTCGCCCAGGCCCTTGAAGCGGGTGACGCTGACCTGGCCGCGGATTTTCTCGCGCTCGATCTTGTCCAGCATCGAGCGCTTTTCTTCCTCGTCCAGCGCGTAGAACACCTGCTTGCCCACGTCGACGCGGAACAGCGGCGGCATCGCCACGAACACATGGCCGGCATCGACCAGGGATGGGAAGTGACGCACGAACAGCGCCGCCAGCAGGGTGGCGATGTGCAGGCCGTCGGAGTCGGCGTCGGCCAGGATCACCACCTTGCCGTAACGCAGGCCGGACAGGTCGTCCTTGCCCGGGTCGCAGCCGATGGCGATGGCCAGGTTGTGGACTTCCTCCGAGGCCAGCACGCTGCCGGAGGAAACTTCCCACGTGTTCAGGATCTTGCCGCGCAGCGGCAGGATTGCCTGGAAATCCTTGTCGCGGGCCTGCTTGGCGCTGCCACCTGCCGAGTCACCTTCGACCAGGAACAGTTCGGTGCGCGACAGATCCTGGCTGATGCAGTCCGCCAGCTTGCCAGGCAGGGCCGGGCCTTGGGTGACCTTCTTGCGGGTGACGAGCTTTTCGGTCTTCAGGCGCGCGCTGGCGCGCTCGATGGCGATCTGCGCGATTTTCTCGCCCAGTTCCACGTTCTGGTTCAGCAACAGGCTGAAGGCGTCATGCACCGCGCTCTCGACGAAACCGGCGGCCTGACGGGAGGACAGGCGCTCCTTGGTCTGGCCGCTGAACTGCGGGTCGGTCATCTTCAGCGACAACACGAAGGAGACGCGGTCCCACACGTCTTCCGGGGCCAGCTTGACGCCACGCGGCAGCAGGTTGCGGAAGTCGCAGAACTCGCGCAGCGCCTCGGTCAGGCCGGTACGCAGGCCGTTGGCATGGGTGCCGTGCTGGGCGGTGGGGATCAGGTTGACGTAGCTTTCCTGTACCAGTTCGCCTTCCGGCAGCCAGGCCACGGCCCAGTCCACCATCTCGGTTTCTTTCTTCAACGAACCGGCGAACAGGTCAGCCGGTAGCATTTCGCGCTCGCCCAGCTCGGCCTTCAGGTAGTCACGCAGGCCGTCTTCGTAATACCAGGTGTCGACTTCGCCGGTGGCTTCGTCGGTCAGCTTGACGGTCAGGCCGGGGCACAGCACGGCCTTGGCGCGCAGCAGGTGGCGCAGGGCACGGACGTTGAATTTTGGTGTGTCGAAGTACTTGGGGTCGGCCCAGAAGCGCAGGCGGGTGCCGGTGTTCTTCTTGCCAACGCTGCCGACCACTTCCAGCGGGCTGGCGCGGTCGCCATCGCGGAAGGTGATGCGGTGCTCGCTGCCGTCGCGGCGGATATGGATCTCCACCAGCGTGGACAGGGCATTGACCACCGACACGCCAACGCCGTGCAGGCCGCCGGAGAACGTGTAGTTGCGGTTGTTGAACTTGCCGCCGGCGTGCAGGCGGGTCAGGATCAGTTCGACGCCCGGGATCTTTTCTTCCGGGTGGATGTCCACCGGCATGCCGCGGCCATCATCGCTGACCTCGCAGCTGCCATCCTTGAACAGGGTGACTTCCACGGTCTTGGCGTGGCCGGCCAGGGCCTCATCGACCGAGTTGTCGATGACTTCCTGCGCCAGATGGTTCGGGCGCGCGGTGTCGGTGTACATGCCAGGGCGGCGTTTGACCGGGTCCAGGCCAGAAAGGACTTCGATGTCAGCGGCGTTGTAACGGGCGTTCATGTATCTCGGTAGGGCGCAAATCGACGTGCGAGTGTGCGGTCTGGCGGGGATTTTTGCACGCGGGTCGTCACCTGGGTCCTTGTACCGTCATTCAGGGCGGGGGCAGCTGGCGGCGGGTATCCTATGCTTGGTTAATCGTAAGTCCCGCCTTATGGCCCGGGACATGCTGAGGAGGAAGCGGATGAAAACTTCAAAATTGCTTGCCCTGGCTGCTGTTGCCGCAACCGTTGTGGCAGTGCCTTTTGTGATGGCGCAGTCCGCCGACAAGGGCCCGGCACCCCAGACCCCGCAGAACGCGCCGGTCGACAAGGCCCAGAGCGAGGCCGAGCAGAAGGCCAAGCGTCGTGCCGCCGCCGCTGCGCAGGACAAGGCGCAGGCTGGCCAGCAGGCCGAGCCGCGTGAAGAAGAGGAAGAGGAAGCCCGTCGCCGTCGCTGACGCGGTTTTCCATGGTTTCAAGGACGCCCCGGCGCAGGTCGGGGCGTCTTTTTTTTGATCTCGTCGCATCCAGCGCTTGGGTGTTTTGGCGACAACCTTTAAACTAGGGCTTTCCGGGAGGCAGTGAGCCGTGACCCCCCTTATTTTTGTTACCGGTGGTGTGGTGTCCTCGCTTGGCAAGGGCATTGCAGCCGCGTCCCTGGCCTCGATTCTCGAGGCGCGTGGCCTGAAGGTCACCATGATGAAGCTGGATCCGTACATCAACGTCGATCCAGGCACGATGAGCCCCTTCCAGCATGGTGAGGT
>Ga0308157_10002972_pt1 | contig 25956 bp, 18 predicted proteins | sample PhyBR1_FD_201035 | JGI IMG/M metagenome (GOLD analysis project Ga0308157, IMG submission 201035) | Phyllosphere microbial communities from UC Gill Tract Community Farm, Albany, California, United States - DLSLB.R1 | ecosystem: Host-associated > Plants > Phyllosphere > Unclassified | place: USA...
TTAATATCAATCACTAACCGTGCATTTCTAAGGTCTGGTCAAAGGTGGCGAAACAGGTCCCGGAACGTGGCAAGAACCCCAGCGCTGGCAATGCCGCGCGCAAGCCGCCTGCCGCAGCGGACAATCCGCGTCGCCAGAAGTTATGGCGTGACCTGGCGCTGATCGCGATCGCGCCGGCATTGCTGTACCTGCTGGCCAGCCTGTTTACCTATTCACCCGCAGATCCGGGCTGGTCGCAGTCGGGCTCGGTGGTGGCACCGGTGCACAACATGGGCGGCCGCGTTGGTGCCTGGATCGCCGATGTGATGCGCCAACTGTTTGGGTATGTGGCGTACCTGATCCCATTGATGCTCGCGGCCGTGGCCTGGATCGCCATGTTCGGCCTGAAGAAGAACGAAGAGCGCGGCCAGGATGACCTCGGCCCGGCGCTGCGCCTGGTTGGCATTGTCGGCTTCCTGATCGGCGCCACCGGCTTTCTGTACCTGCGTCTGCCGCAGGGCGACGTAGCGCGCGCCGGTGGTGGCCTGGGTGTGCTGGTCGGCAAGTCGCTGGACAGCGGCTTTGGCCCGGTCGGTAGCAACCTGTTCCTGCTGGTCCTGTTGCTGACCTCGATCACGCTTGCCACCGGCCTGTCCTGGTTCGTGGTGATGGAAAAGATCGGCCGCTGGGTGCTGGCCTTCGGCCCCATGCTCAACAAGAAGAAAGAGCAGGCCAATGAGTGGCAGCAGACCCGCGCCATGCGCGAAGAGCGCGAGGAAGTGCGCAAGGTCGACGCCGAGGTGCGTGCCAAGCGCGAGCCGGTGAAGATCGAACCGCGTCCGGCGCCAGTGATCGAGAAGAGCGACCGCGCCAAGCGCGAAACCCAGATCCCGATGTTCCAGGGCGTCAATGGCGACGGCTCGGACATCCCGCCGCTGGCGCTGCTGGACGATCCCAAGCCGCAGGCCAAGGGTTACGACGAGCAGACCCTGGAAACCCTGTCGCGGCAGATCGAATTCAAACTGAAGGACTTCCGCATCGATGCGCAGGTGGTGGGCGCCTATCCGGGCCCGGTGATCACCCGTTTCGAGATCGAGCCGGCGCCGGGCATCAAGGTCAGCCAGATCAGCTCGCTGGACAAGGACATCGCGCGCGGTCTGTCGGTCAAATCGGTGCGCGTGGTTGACGTGATTCCGGGCAAGTCGGTGATCGGCTTGGAAATTCCCAACGTCACCCGCGAGATGATCTTCCTGTCCGAGCTGCTGCGCTCCAAGGAATATGACAAGTCGACCAGCGTGCTGACCTTGGCCTTGGGCAAGGACATTGCCGGCCGCCCCAGCGTGGCCGACCTGGCGCGCATGCCGCACCTGCTGGTTGCCGGTACCACTGGCTCGGGCAAGTCCGTCGCGGTCAACGCGATGGTGCTGAGCCTGCTGTACAAGGCTAGCCCGAAAGACCTGCGCATGCTGATGATCGACCCGAAGATGCTGGAACTCAGCGTCTACCAGGGTATCCCGCACCTGCTGGCGCCGGTGGTCACCGACATGAAGGAGGCCGGCAACGGCCTGCGTTGGTGCGTGGCTGAAATGGAGCGCCGCTACAAGCTGATGAGCGCGGTGGGCGTGCGTAACCTGGCTGGCTTCAACAAGAAGGTGAAGGACGCCATCGACGCCGGCCAGCCGCTGATGGACCCGCTGTTCAAGCCCAACCCGGAAATGGGCGAGGCGCCGCGCCCGCTGGAACCGCTGCCGTTCATCGTCATCTTCATCGACGAATTCGCCGACATGATGATGATCGTCGGCAAGAAGGTCGAAGAGCTGATTGCACGCCTGGCGCAGAAGGCGCGTGCGGCCGGCATCCATCTGATCCTGGCCACGCAGCGGCCGTCGGTGGACGTGATCACCGGCCTGATCAAGGCCAACATCCCGACCCGTATCGCCTTCCAGGTCAGTTCCAAGATCGACTCGCGCACCATCCTGGATCAGTCCGGTGCGGAGGCGCTGCTCGGCAATGGCGACATGCTGTACCTGCCGCCGGGCACGGCCATGCCGGACCGCGTCCACGGCGCCTTCGTCTCCGATGAGGAAGTGCACCGCGTGGTCGAGCACCTGAAGGCCAGCGGCCCCACCGATTACATCGAGGGCGTGCTGGACGAAGTGCAGACCATGGGCGATGGCGTGGTGGTCGGTGCCAACGGCCTGCCGGAAAGCAGCGCCAGCGCTGGCGACGAATCCGATCCGCTGTACGACGAAGCCCTGCGCATCGTTACCGAAACCCGCCGCGCCTCCATTTCGGGCGTGCAGCGGCGCCTGAAGATCGGTTACAACCGCGCCGCCCGCCTGATCGAGGCCATGGAAGCGGCAGGCGTGGTTACCCCGCCTGAGCACAATGGCGACCGCACGGTGCTGGCACCGCCGCCGCCCAAGTAATGAACGGAAGGGCGGCATTCAGTCGATGATTGCCGCCCATTCAGTTTGAAAGGGGCAGACTCTGCCTCACCCGATACCACTTACCTCAAGCCGCCATGACTGCATTCCTGCGCACCACCGTTATTGCCGCCGCCCTGGCCTGTGCTGGCCTCGCTGCTGATGCCCAGGCCGGTGCCCGCGATGATCTGCGATCCTTCACCAGCGGCCTGCGCGGCCTGGACGGCCAGTTCTCGCAGCAAGTAGTGGACAGCCGCGGCAGGGTCAAGGAATCGTCCAGTGGCCGCGTGGCGATGTCTGCGCCGCGTTTGTTCCGCTGGGAATACACCCGCCCGCATCCGCAGCTGATCGTTGCCGATGGCAGCAAGGTCTGGGTCTACGAACCGGACCTGGAGCAGGCCCGCGTGACCCCGCAGGGCAGCGAGGAGCAGAACAACCCACTTACAGCGCTGATCAACCCGGCCCTGCTGGAACAGCAGTACGACGTCAGCGAGGAAGCCGCCGCGCGTGATGGCATGCAGTGGCTCTCGCTCACCCCCAAGCGTGACACCGAGGCCAGCTTCGACTACGCCGCACTGGGCTTTGCCGGTGGCAGCCTGTCGCGCATGGAACTGGTTGACGCAGTGGGCCAGCGCACCATCATCAGCTTCAGCGGCTGGAAGAAGAACCCCAGCTTCGCCGCTGGCACCTTCCGCTTCGTGCCGGGCAAGGACGTCGACGTCGTCGGCGAACGCTGAACACCTGCCGCCCAGCGCAGGGGAGGGCTGGCCACGCTGCTAGAATGCAGGCGTGGCCAGATCCCGAAATATCTTTCTTGATGAAGCACCTGCCGACCTGCTGAGCGCGGACCGCGACAGCATGCGTCCACTTGCCGAGCGCATGCGCCCGCGCGCACTGGATGAGATGGTCGGGCAGAAGCGTCTGCTTTCTCCCAATACGGCGCTGCGCCGCGCGGTCGAGTCCGGGCGCGTGCACTCGATGATCCTGTGGGGCCCGCCGGGCTGCGGCAAGACAACCTTGGCGCTGCTGCTGGCGCAATACGCCGATGCCGAATTCCGTGCCATCTCTGCCGTGCTGTCCGGCTTGCCCGACGTGCGCCAGGTGCTGGCCGAAGCCGCCCAGCGCTTCGCCGAAGGACGGCGCACGGTGCTGTTCGTCGATGAGGTGCACCGTTTCAACAAGGCCCAGCAGGATGCCTTCCTGCCGCACATCGAGCGCGGCACGATCATCTTTGTCGGCGCCACTACCGAGAACCCCTCGTTCGAGTTGAATTCGGCGCTGCTGTCGCGCTGCCGCGTGCACGTGCTGGAATCGGTCTCGCCCGAGGACGTGGTGGAAGCACTGCAGCGCGCACTGCACGACACCGAACGCGGCTTGGGCGAACAGTCGATCACGGTTTCGGCCGAGTCCTTGCTGGAGATCGCACGCGCCGCCGATGGCGATGTACGACGTGCCCTGACCCTGCTGGAAATCGCTGCCGAACTGGCGGCGGGCGAGGGCGGTGAAATCACCCCGGAAACCCTGTTGCAGGTCCTGGCCGATCGTACCCGTCGCTTCGACAAGAACGGCGAACAGTTCTACGACCAGATCTCGGCCCTGCACAAGTCGGTACGCAGCTCCAACCCGGACGGCGCGATTTACTGGCTCGCACGCATGCTCGACGGCGGCTGTGATCCGTCCTACCTGCTGCGCCGGCTGACCATCATGGCAGTGGAAGACGTGGGGCTTGCTGATCCACGTGCGCTGGAAATGGCGATCAATGTCTGGAACGCCTATGACCGCATCGGCGCGCCTGAAGGCGATATCGCGCTGTCCAACCTGGTCGTCTACCTGGCCAGCACCGCCAAGTCGAACGCGGCCTACATGTCCCTGCACGCGGCGCGTGCCGACATTGCGGCATACGGGACCCAACCGGTCCCGATGCACCTGCGCAATGCGCCTACGCGGCTGATGAAGACGCTGGGTTACGGCCAGGGCTACCAATACGACCATGACGTCGAAGGCGGCATCGCCCTGGACCAGACCGCATTCCCCGACGACATGGGCGAGCGTGTCTACTACAAGCCGGTCGAACGCGGCCTGGAAATCAAGTTGAAGGAAAAGCTGGACCGGCTGCGGGTGGCGCGCGAGCAGGCGCGCTCACAGCGCAAATGAATCTGCCCGCCTGCCAACCCCACGGACACTGAAACCATGTGGCTTTCCCTCCTGGCCATTGGCATGGGCGCGGCGGTGGGTGCCTGGTTGCGTTATGGCCTGAGCCTGTGGCTGAACCCGGTGCACGGCAGCTTGCCGCTGGGCACCTTGGCAGCCAATCTGCTGGGCGGTTACGTGATCGGCCTGGCGTTGGCGTTTTTTGCCAGCCGCCCGGAAATCCCGCCGCAATGGCGGCTGTTCCTGGTGACGGGGCTGCTCGGTGGCTTGACCACCTTCTCGACATTTTCCGCCGAAGTCGTGGATATGCTGCAGCGGCAACAGTTGGGCTGGGGCCTGCTTACCATCGGCCTGCACCTGTTTGGTTCGCTGTCGATGACTGCCTTTGGCTGGTGGAGCTGGCGCGTATTACGTTCCCTGACTTGAGCTCGCTTTCCAAGCTTGGGGCGATGCCGCATCATGCGCGCACCACGTATTGATCAGTCCGGACACATGCAGCAAAAGCGGGCACAAGGATGAACAGGCCGGCGCCTCATGGCGCGGCCCATTTCCAGGCACAAACAGCCACAGCCAAAGCCATTGTCGGCGCCGATGTAGGCGGTACCTATGCCCGCCTCGGCTGGACCTTGTTGCAGCCCGGCAGCGATCTGCAGGTGCAGGGTTTCCGTAAGTACGCCTGCGCGGACTATCCCAGCCTGGCCGCCATCCTGCGCGACTATGCCGATTGGCTGGCTGCGGAGAGCGACGCCCCTGCGATCGGCCATGCGGTGGTTGCCATTGCCGGCGTGTTGGACGGCGACACCTTGCTGAACACCAATCTGGCGTGGCCGGTGTCGCTGGCCGCAACCCGCGCGCAGTCCGGTTTCCAATCACTCGAACTGATCAACGATTTCGTTGCCGTAGCCCAGGCCATGCCGCATGCCGATGCGGCTGCGCTGCACCTGATCTGCGGTGATGCTGCCCATGGCAAGCGTGGCCCGGCGCTGGTGCTGGGGCCGGGAACTGGCCTGGGCGTTGCCTTGTACCTGCCCGGTGGCAATCCACCGGTGCTGGCCAGCGAGGCCGGACACGCGGCGCTCGCGGCCAACACTCCACAGGAGCAGGACGTATTGCGCCTGCTGGCGCGCAGGTTCGCGCACGTCGACAACGAACGGGTGCTGTCTGGCCCGGGCCTGATGAATCTCTACAGCTGTCTGGCGGAACTGCAGGGAGCGGCGCCGCGCTGGCAGGACCCGGCCGAACTGATCGCCGCCGCGCAGAACCAGGGCGATGCCTTGGCGGTGCAGAGCATCGACATGTTCTGCGCCTGGCTTGGCGCGCTTGCCGGTGACCTTGCGCTGACCTTCGGGGCGCGATCGGTCTATCTGACCGGTGGCATCACCGGCCACCTCAGCGGCCCCTTGCATGGCGGTGGCTTCCAGCAGCGTTTCCTGGCCAAGGGCGCCTTGTCGGCAGCTTTGCAGCAGGTGCCGGTGTGGCGCGTGGAGCATGGCGAACTCGGCGTGCTGGGTGCGCTTGCCTGGCACGTGGATAACCAGCCTACTTCTTGATCCTGATTCCGGAGAGCCCCTGGCATGAGTACCCGCAGACAGTTCCTGCAGTCATCGGCAATGTTGGGGGTGCTTGGCAGTGCGGCACCAGGCTTGTTGGCAGCGCCGGCCACGCCCAGCGGCGCGCGCGTGGTGTCGACCTGGGACTTCGGTGTAGGCGCCAACCAGGCGGCATGGAAGGTGCTGGCAGCCGGAGGCAGCGCGTTGGACGCCGTCGAGGCCGGCGCACGTTGGGCCGAGAGCGAGCTGTGCAACGCCACGGTGGGCCACTGCGGCAATCCTGATCGCGATGGCGTGCTGAGCCTGGATGCCAGCATCATGGCCGGTGACGGGCGCTGTGGCTCGGTGGCTGCCATCGTCGACATCCTGCACCCGATCTCCGTTGCCCGTGCGGTGATGGAGAAAACACCGCATGTGATGCTGGTGGGCGAGGGCGCGCAGCAGTTCGCGATGCAACAAGGCCATGAACGCCAGAACCTGCTGACGCCGGAAGCCGAGAAGGCGTGGCGCGAGTGGCTCAAGACCGAACACTACGCGCCGCAGATCAATGCCGAACGACGCGGCATTCCCGGTGACAAGGACAACCACGACACGCTGGGCATGATCGCCATCGATGCCAAGGGCGAGATGGCCGGTGCCTGCACGACCAGCGGCATGGCGTTCAAGATGCATGGCCGCGTTGGCGACAGCCCGATCATCGGTGCGGGCCTGTACGTGGACAACGAAGTTGGCGCAGCGACGGCCTCGGGCATGGGCGAGGAAATGATCCGCAATGCCGCTTCCTTCCTGGTGGTGGAGCTGATGCGCCAGGGCCGCTCACCGGCCGAAGCCTGCCGCGAAGCCATCGCCCGCGTGGTACGCAGGCGTCCGGAGGCAAGCCGCACGCTACAGGTGTGTTTCCTGGCGATGAACCGTGCCGGCGAAGTCGGTGCGTATGCGCTGCATCGCGGTTTCGTCTACGCCGTCTGTGACAAGGACCGGCAGGATGCACTGCTGGATTCGGCGTCGGTTTATACGAGCGAGCAGAAGTGAGCGCACGCTACGTGTTGGAGATCGCCAGCAACTCGGCGATGTCCGCCGTTGCGGCACAACAGGGCGGTGCTGGCCGCATCGAGCTGTTCGACAATCTGGAACAAGGCGGCACCACGCCGTCTGCCGGCACCATCGGCGTTGCCCGCGACGCACTGCGCATCCCCCTCTACGTGCTGATCCGCCCGCGTCCGGGCGATTTCCACTATGGGCCGATGGAAACGGAGATCATGCTGCGCGATATCGCGCTGTGCCGGCAGCAGGGCTGCGACGGCGTGGTGATTGGTGCGCTGACCGAAGAGGGCGATATCGATACAGCGCTCTGCCGCGAGTTGATCAGTGCAGCGGGCCCGCTGGGCATTACCTTCCATCGCGCCTTCGATGCGGCACGCGACCTGACATCAGCGCTTGAGCAGGTGATTGGCCTGGGCTGCGAGCGCGTTCTGAGCTCGGGTGGCCATCGCGATGCCTGGGAGGGCAGGGCGGTGCTCGCTGCAATGGTGCAGCAGGGCAAGGGACGCATCACCGTGATGGCCGGTGCTGGCTTGAACGCGCACAACATCCAGGACGTGGCGCTCGCCACCGGCTGCACCGAACTGCACGCGTCGGCAAAACAAGCGCAGGCCTCGCGCATGCGCCATCGCAACCCGGCGCTGCTTGGTCTGGAGAACGATTGGCTGCAGTCCGACGCCGACCAGGTGGCCGCACTGCGGGCTGCCCTCGCTGCGCCCTGAAGCAGCACATGCTGCGCTGAGGAGAATGCAGCGTGACACGCAGCGCATTCCGGCGCGATGCATCCATGGACAATCGCCCTACGCATCCACGGGGTCGCGGCGCCAACGCAACACACAAGTGCCAGGTAGCTCCGAAGGAGGAGCGCGCCTTCACATATAGTGATCCGTCACATAAATATTCAGATGTATCGGCGACACTGAATCAACTGCTTTTTTGGGTCAAAGCAGGGAAGCCAGGCGGGCAGCGTTGCCGCTAGTATGCCGACAGGGGAAACTCAATGAGCGCCAAGAGCATGTCGACTGATCTGGATCCCATTGATGTGCAACTGCTTGGCCTGCTGCAGCAGGACGGGCGGATGAGCAATGCCGATCTGGCCGAAAGGGTAGGGCTGTCGCCTTCCACCTGCCTGCGCCGGGTGCAACGGCTGGAACAGGACCAGCTGATCCTGGGCTACCGTGCCGATCTGCCGGCCGCCAACCTCGGCTTGGGGCTGCGCGCCTTCATCAGCGTGCAGATGACCCATAACGATACCGAGACGCTCACCCGGTTTGCCGATGATCTGGCGTCCTGGGATGAAGTGGTGGCGTGCTACAGCATCACCGGTGACTACGATTACCTGGTGCACATCCTGGTGGAGAACCTGGAAAGCTATTCGCGCTTCATGCTGCAGCGCATGTTGGTCAATCGCGCTGTGCGTCACGCCAACACCAGCATCGTGGTGGAAATGGTCAAGCCCAACCGGGGCATCCCGCTTGGGCATCTATCAAGATGAATCCCGGCCGGGGCCATGCCCCCGGCGTTCAGGCCTCCGGTGCCACCGGCGGCAGCAGCACGGCGTCATCGAAATAGCTCACCCGCAGGTGCAGGCCACGCGGCGAGTAGCCAATGAATACCGAATTCAATTCGGGGATGTAGGCACGCTGGGAACGCTTCTCCAGTCCGCGGTTTTCAAGTTCCAGCAGGATGCCGAGGCTTTCTGGTTGCGGCAATCCGGCGTTGTAGTCCTGCAATATTTGCTGGGATTTGAGCAGCAGCACGGTGGCATGGTCGTGGCCACGGGCACCGGGCGCGACGAACGCACGGAAGTAGTACATCGGTTGCAGTAAACGCGGCAGCACCTTGATCGCAACCGAGGCAATCGCCTGGATGTCGCCTTGCGGATCACGCCCGACGCAGACCACTTCATCTGCGCGGCGGCGGGCTTCGGCGGGGTCGCTGATTGCACCTTGCTGCAGCCAGAAGGTAGCAAGCTCCGCGCCCAGTTCCGCGCCGACCTGCTTCCATACCGAACTGAACTCCAACGGTGCATCCACGCGCTGCAAAGCTGCAGCAGGGCTTGCTTCAGTGTTCATGCGTACTCCTTGCCGCGTCGTCGAGGTCTTGGCGCGGTTCCACAGCAGCAGGCAGTGGTGCCGCAGGTTGGGATGGCGGAAGCGGATTGGGTGATGCCGCCGATGGGGCAGGGGAGAGCGTGCGCAGGCGCCCCGCGCGCAGCTGCCGCCAGCAGCTTTCGAACTCCGTCCAGGACAGGGCGGCACTGTGGTCGCCGTCGCAATGCTCGAACAACGCACGCAACTGCGGGGGTGGTGGTTCCGCGCGCAGGGTTTGTGGCGGTGCCACGCTCTGCGCCAAGGCGGTGACCGGAAGGCCCAAGGCAAACAGCCAGGCAATGGCTTTCAGGGTGGCCATGATGGTCAGCCCCCGATGCCCGGCTCGGTTTCAAAGGTGATCAGCTCGCGGATCTCGTTGTTGCGCAGGCCGATCATCATCGGGTTGCCCACATCCTGCAGGAAGCAGACATCGAACAACTCGCTGACATCACCCTCAAACCGGATCCAGTTGATCACGTCGCCGGTGGTCAGCGACAACAGCTGGATACCGCACCACGGATCGGCATCGCGCTTGCGCAGTTCCTCATCCAGGGCCAGACCTTCGAAGCGGTCATGGCGCGGTTTGGACAGGCCTACTGCCGCGTAGTTGCCCATGATGGACAGCCCGCGCAGGAAACCGGGGCAGAACGCGACCGGCACAAAGCGCTTCTCATCGAAGTTGACGTAGCCAAAATGCCCGGTGCCCGCATTGAGCACCCACAGGCGGCCATTGGCCCAGCGCGGCGAATGCGGCATCGACAGGCCTTCGCAGACGATCTGGTTGGTCTGCACATCGATCACCACGCCGCCGTCATGGCGACGGTCACGCCAGCCATCGACCACGTCGCTGCGGCAGGCAGCGGTGACGTAGCGCGGCAGGCCATCGACCATCGCCAGGCCGTTGAGGTGGCAGCGGTCTTCCGGTGCCAGTTTGCTGATGAAGGGCGGCTTCCACACTGCCTTGAAACTGTGCGTCTGGCTCAGTTCTGCCAGACACGAGTATTTGGTGTTGACGAAGATCACCTTGCCGTTGGACTGGATGCCGATTTCATGGATATCCAGATCACCGGTGGTCTGCGCGTTGCGTGGCACGTAACACTTGTCGTGCTCGCCATGGATTACCTCGCCGGCGCGCAACACGTTCTCGAAGCGCCAAAGCTGGTACAGGCTGCCCAGGTAGATCCGCTGCGCATTGCCGACGATACCCATCGCACGCTCGAAGATCCGCTCGAAGAAGCTGACCTGGCCCTTGCCATTTGCCCCCACCAGGTAAACCCGGCCGCTTTGGTAGGACGAAATGGCCAGCGACACGTTGTTGCTCGACAACCAGTCGTACAACCCGCGTGAGCAGGACTTCTGCACGATCATCTGCGCGGGGTCGTTGGTCTTTTCGCTCGCAGCCTCGTTCGCCGGCGCTTGAGTGCCATCGTTGGTGACGCTGTTCAACAGCGCATCTGCCTGTTCGCTCATGGGCTTGTTGGCTCCGTGCGGCGGGGCAGGGGATACCTGCCCAACCGCGCTGGTGGGAAGAACAGGGTGGCCCCGCGCACTGCACACGCCGGACCACCCTCGGCCTTACTTACCAGGCATAGCTCAACCGGGTCTGGACACCCAGACCGCTGTCCAGCAGGTTGCCGCTCTGCCAGTTCAACGCACTACCCAGCGAGAACCGCCCCTTGGCCGCATTCACACCGAGCTTGAACATTGCCGTGGTTCCCTCGCTGCTCAACTGGCCACGGAAGTCACGGTTGATGTTGTAGTCCAGCGTGCCATCAAGCGTGTGAACGGCGTTGATTTGCCCGAACGGGGTGACGTTCCAACCCGACACTCCGCGGTAGGCCTTCCACAACGACAGGCCGACGCGGCCACGCTGCCAGTTGGTGGTCTCGGTCTCCAGGGACGCCTGGTGGCCCTGCACGTTCATGCCCGACACCGTGGTGGAGGTGTACTGGAACTGCGGTTCCAGGTTCAGGCCATTGCGCAGCGTCCAGGTGTGGCCGGCTTCCAGGTTGAGCATGTGGGCATTGCCCTGGCTCTGCTGGCGACCGGCGACGGTGTCCATGTAGGCATCAAATTGCATGCCACGTACCGATGCATCAACGTAGGCACCGCCCTGCGAGCGCCAGGTGGCATACAGGCCGACGCTGGAGCCGCGCAGGGTATCCATGCCGTATCCCTCGGCCAGGTACTGCTTGGCTTCGGACTTGGCCACGGTGGCACCCATGCTGAAGCCATTACCGGCATCCACATTGAAGCCGACTTCACTGCCCATGTTGTCCTGGTTGAGGCTGGCGCTATGCCCTTGGCCGAAATTGCCGGCCAGGTAGCTCGGGCTCATGCCGCCGGTATCGCGGAACCCGCGTACCCACGGCGTGACACCCTTCAGGCCGGGCAGGGCAGCGGAGCTCTCGATCATCGCATTTCGATCGCGCCAGCTGCCGGTGGTGCTGGCCAGCAGGCTGTCCACGCCAAGTGCGGCGGCTGTTGCCAAGGTACCGGAGGCATTCAAACCGGAGACCTTGGGGGTGATGGCCAGCAGGTAGTTGCCGCCGTTGCCGCTGGGCTCTTTGGCCACTGCCACGCTCATGTCCAGCTTCAGGAAGTCCGCCGGGGAAATGCCCAGCACCTGGCCCGCAACAAACGCCTTCGGATCGGCGCTGCCAGCCACCTGTACCAGTTGCAGCGGCTTGTTCACCGAACTTGAGGTGGGCAGGCCGTCCAGCAAGGCAACGTTGAGCTTCTGCTGGGTACCTGCAGCGGTGGTGCCGCTGATGTACAGCGAGTCGCCGCGGTTTGCACGCAGGTTCACGTCCATGTTGATGTTGCCCTTGCCGGCAAAGTTGCCGGCAATGGTCAGGCTGTCACCCACCTTGCCGTTGACGAAGTCCAGCACGCCGGTATTGGTGAACAGCGCCGCGCTGCCACCGCCAAGCTGCACGGTGTTGTTGCCCGCGATCTTCACGGTTCCGGTATTGCTGAAGCTGTTGTTGCCAGCACCGAAGGCCAACTGGCTACCCGACAGCAAGAGGCTGCCCTGGTTGCGGAAGCTGTCATCACCGGCGCCGAAATCGGCACTGCCACCGGCAGCGTTCCATAGCCCGCCGACCGCATTGGTGATCACATCATTGCCCGCACCGGTGCGAACATCACCGAACAGCGAGCCACGGTTGGTCACGGTGGTGGCGCCATCGCCGCCCTGGATGGCCGTAGCGGCAACGATGCTGCCGGTGTTGTCCACGCTGGCCGCGCTGTTGCCACGGATCAGTACACCGTAGGCCTCACCATTGACCGAAGACGCAGTCAGGTTGCCGCTGTTGATGACCTTGACCGTACCGTCATCGACGGTGCCCAGCAGGCCAATGGCATCACCGTCCTGTGCGGCTGCAGCGATGCTGCCGCCATTGCGCAGGGTCAACGTGCCACCGGTGATGCTGCCTTCCAGGCCTGCGGCCTGGCCGGAGGTGCTGTTGGAGGCGATGGTGCCGTCATTGCGAACGCTGACATTGCCGCCGTTGCCTGCACCACGCGCACCGGTGGTGATGGTGCCATCCAGCTTGATGGTGCCCGTGTTGGTGACACTGACCGCGCCGGTACCGGAGCTGCCGTCCAGGCCAACCAGCGCATGGCCAGCTTCTGCACTCAGCGGTACCGGCGATGCTGCATTGATCGCGATGGAGCCGCTGTTGCCGAGTGTCACGGCACCGCTGGTGGAGCTGCCGAGCACGCCAGTCGCGCCATAAGGAATGGCATCGTCCTCGGTGACAGGAATGTCGATGGTCAGCGCGCCTTGGTTCGACGCTTTCGCGCTGCCTGCATCAGACAGCACTGAAAGGCCTACGGCGACAACGCCATCAATACCGCCCTTGTCCTTGTAGATGCCAAGGCTGGTCAGGTCCGAACCGCTTACCTTGATGCTGCCCGTGTTGCTGGCAGAAGCATTGCCAGAACCACCCGCGCTGGCGCGTGCGCCAAACAAGGTGGCTTCACCGGCGCCTTCAGGTGCACTTACGTTGATCGCACCTGCATTGCTGACCGTAGCATTGCCGACCTCCGCCTCCGCCCGCAGGGCCGTCGCCAGCGCCGGTGTGCTGCCCAGTGCATCCTGGCCCGCGGTGATGTTGATCACGCCAGTGGCGGTATTGCGAGCGCTTGCATCACCTTGGCTGGAAGTCACAAACAAGCCGGTAGTGGCGCCAATGTTGGTGCTGCCTTCCTTGGCCATCTGGATCTGACCACTATTGGTGGCTGCAGCACCCGTAGTGCCGTTGATCCGGGCGCCGACCGCAACACCATTGGTTTCAGCAATAAGCGTGCCGGAGTTGGTGAAGTCGACACGGCCATTGTCCGCGTTTGCAATCACGCCAGCCGTGGCGTACTTGCCTGCAGTGGCGTTGATCAGACCGGCATTGGTGATACGCACATTGCCATTGGTCGAATTGGCCTGCACGCCCGATGCGCCACCTTCGCCCTTGCCGTAGATCTCGCCGGCAGCACTGTTGGTGATGGCGATATCACCACCTGCCAGCACATTGAGGGCGGTACCGGCGTACTTGGCCATCAAGCCCGGGCGCAGCCCTTCCGCGGTGATCTTGCCGGAATTGGTGACGGTTGCCTTGGAGCCATCTCCGTAGGCCGAGACGGCGATTCCGGTTGCGCCACGGTACTTGCTGCTAGCTTCCACCGAGCCGGTATTGTTCAGCACGATGTTGCTGCCCGGCGCATTGGTGGAAGCGAAAATGCCGGTCGATATTGCCGAAGTTTTTTCGTTCTCCGGCGTATCCGCGTCGTCTGCGGAGGCCAGGACAGAGATGTCACCGGCATTGGTCAACCGAATGCCCCCCGTACCGCCATCGTAGGCAAAAATGCCGGTTGAATAAGCCGCGCCATCTACCTTGATGGCGCCACCATTGCTTACAACAGTGCCCCCATCGCCAAAGTTCTTGGAGAACACCCCATAGATGTGGCTATAGATGGTGTTTGGGTTCTCCGTTACGGAGTGGCCGGCGAAAATATCGCCGTTGTTGCGTATGACTGCCGAATCGCTGCTCTGATTTTCGATGCCGGCAACCCAGCTATAGCCGTTGGCACTGATGCTGCCGTTGTTGGTGACGTTGGTCTTGGCACCGGCAGAAAAGATGCCATCGGCAAGACCGCCTTCGCTGGAAGTTACGTCTACGCTGCTGTCATTGACAACGGTAACGATGGCGTCGTCCAGCGCTGCGTAGATGCCGACAACATCGCCCGCCTTTTTCTTGGTGATCGGGTTCCTGTTGACGATCCGCACCGTGGAGGCTGCTGCCGGGGTGATGGCCGCGCTGTCAGCTGCAGTAGCCAGGCTGCTGACAGCAGAGGGCAGGGCAGCGTCGACAACCACCGTCAGGTCCTGCGCAGGTGCATTCAATGCATTCCCCTGCGTGGTGCTGCATGGCGCAGCGGCTGCCGTGCCGCAGGACTGTGCATACACACTGCCCGAGGCCAGCAACGCCATGCCGGAGGCGAACAGCGCGGTGCGTACCGCACCAGCCAGTGATGACTGGCGAATGATCGGTTGCGCACCCTTGTGTGACGAACGCGCTTTCTGGTCAATCTGATTCATGAGATGACTCCAATAAAGTGGTGTTTTAGCGTCGAAGGCTTGCGCCTTGCGTGGGGCTTGCCAGCACTCAGCTGGCGGACTCCACGCTCACTGCACTCCAGGTCGCGGCGACAGCGCGGTACTGGGCAGAGTCGGCGCCGAACAGGTCACGCGCGGCATTCAGGGTGGCTACCCGGGCTTCGGGATAGGTCGTGTTGGCGGTGAAGTACGCCGTCAGTGCCAGGTACCAGATCTTTGCTGCGTCCTTCTGGCCGATACCTGCAAGCGAGGTATCACCGTTGCAGACCAGGCCTGCAGGCGTGAGGTTGGCCTTGGTTCCCGCCCCGTAACCGGCGGGCACCTTGGCGCCTTCGGCCAGCAGATAGAAGAAGTGGTTGCCCACGCCAGACGAGTAATGCGGATCGGCGCTGGTCACTGCACTGGAATAGCAATCGAAGGACTGGCCATCCAGGCTCGGTTTGAACATGTAGCGCAGCGCATCGCCGCCGAAAATCGCACCCAGCTCTTCACCGATGAGGTAGTTCGGCGGACGCGCAGCATCATTGACGAAGAACTCCACGGCGGTACCGAAGATGTCGGAGGTTGCTTCGTTCAATCCGCCTGCGTCGCCGGAATAGACCAGCTTGGCCGAGCGACTGGTAACGCCGTGGGACATCTCGTGGCCGGCGACGTCCAAGGCCGTCATGGTGTCGCCGAACGTCATGCAGAAGCAGCCGTCGGCCCAGAACGCGTTCTGGTAGCCCACGCCGTAATGCACGCGGGTTTTTGCACCATTGCCATCGTTGGCGATGCCGTTGCGGCCATGCGCGGACTTGAAGTAGTCCCAGGTTGCAGCGACACCAAAGTGCGCATCCGCTGCATCGGTCTGGCGGCTGGTGCTCTGACCGTTGCCCCACTTGTTGTCGGTATCGGTGACCAGCACACCGGCCGCGGTGCTTTGAACACCGGCCATGTCTACGGTGTAGCCGCCACCGCGGGTCTTGTCGAGCAGTTGGTAGTAGCTTCCACACTTCACCGTGTCCAGCTGCACTGTGCCAAGGTAAAGCGACTGACCAGTGCCCTTGGCAGGAACGCCAGCGGTACAGCCAACGCCGCCGCCGCCCGGTTCTGCGGTATGCACGGTGTCCCACTTGGCCAGGACCCTGCCGGTATTGGCATCGATCAGGTAACGCATGTCGGTGGGGGTGCGGTCGCGCTTGGTGCCGAGCAGGCGCACTTGATAGGCAAGTGCGGGATTGCCATCGAGTGCAGCGATCACCAGGCTCGCCGTGGGCGTGCCCTGGAAGTCGGTCCCAAGATCGGCACCGGCTTCAACCATGGCATCGGCAGCAGTGATCTTCGGTGCCAACGACGCCGGCCGCTGGGTGGTCTTCAGCTTCTGCGTCACCGATAGCAACACGCCATTACGCGAATGCACCACCAGATCGCCACCGATCACCGGTAGCCCTTTGTAGGTGCGTTCGAAACGCACGTGTTCCACACCACCGGCACCGGTGGGCAGATCCGTCGCAGTGAAAGCATCGCCAGCGTTTGCAAAGCTCTGCGCCTTGCCTGGGGTGCTGGCCAGCAGCGACTTGGCGCGTACCACGGGTGCTGCAGTAGAGGAGGGAACGGCAGCATGGGCTGCGCTCATCGCCAGTACGGCGGTAAGTGCGGCGCTCAACAACTTCAGGTTCAACGTCTTCATTCGGGTCGATCTCCATGACAGGGAGTGGAGAAAGCAGGAGCGGTCTGCTGAAGCGCTTGCGCGCATGGCCCACGGCGGATTCGGAAGAACGCCGCGATTCAGTTGAAGCAGACAGTGCCTGCTGACTTAAACGCTCAACTTGGGACTGGGAGAGGCCGGAACGGCACGGCCAACACGCTGTTGGCAGCAACCGGGGGGAACCGGAACCCAGAACATTCAGCAATCACACGCGCAGTAAGCCCGAATGCAAACACGCCCCTGAAAAAGAAAACTTATTGCACCAAATGATCCGTATCCGTATTTATCTTGCAAAAAACAAGAAATAAATCGAACTATGTGTTCGGGCGGCGTTCATGTAGCCCGACGTGGTTTCAGCTGTCAACAAAAATTTGGGCACAGTTTTCTTAATACGGACGGTGCCTATATGACAAAACGTATTCACTTAGATCAGCGGGGCAAACCCTGCCCATTTCGCTGCACCGCACGCGTGAAATCGCGCAGAAGAAGTCAGTCGGCGGGGCAGGGGTGCACGTTTCGATCAGTGCTGAGCGATCGCGCGGACTTTTAAGAATTGTCTGATGTACCGGCACTCGACGGGTACTGACAATGCTGCCTCCTCAAGCTGAGCTCCCGGAGCACAACGACATGAAGCGCGAAATACGCACCACTCTGGCTTCGCTGGTCGCCGCAATGGCCGTATCTGTATCGGCCAATGCGACCAACACCATCACGTTCCACGGTGAAGTGACGGACCAGACGTGTTCGGCCGTCATCAATGGCGGTACGGACCCGACTGTCATCCTCGATAGCGTGCCGCTTTCCGCACTGAACGGTGCCGTGGGCAACACTGCGGGCGAGGGCATCTTCACTCTCACCCTGACCGGCTGCGCGGCGTCGGACGCGGGTGAAACCTTCACCACGTTGTTCCAGGCCACCAACCCCACCGCCACCGGCAACCTGACCAATACCGCCAGTGCGGGTGCCGAAGGCGTCGCGTTGCAGCTGCTGGATGCGCCGAGTGGTACCCCGGTGAACCTGGCCGGTGGTGCAGCGGTGGAAGCCGGCCAGATTGTTCTGGCTGCTGACGAAACGACTGCGACCCACGACTACGCCGTTCGCTACATCGCCGAAAGCGCGACCGTCAAACCGGGCCCGGTGCTGGGTTCGGTGACGTACACCATCCGCTACGAGTGACTGAGATTGGGGCGGCCGGACCAAGCCGCCTCCAATGCGTGCGCCCCGGACTACTGGAGACAGTTTCATGCCCAGCCTTCGTTCCCCTTGCAAGCTGACCAGCACCGCGCTGGCCGGTGTCCTGGGGTTGTTCAATGGCGGGGAGGCTGCAGCGAGTGTTGTTGTTTCCGGAACCCGCGTCATCTACCCCGGTGATGCGCAACACGTGACGGTGCAGGTAACCAATCAGGATGCCTTCCCCAATGCGGTGCAGGCGTGGGTGGATGTTGCCGAACCGGCGTCGACGCCGGCCGATACCGACGCCCCGTTCGTGGTGACGCCTGCGGTCTCGCGACTGGCACCCGGCGCAGGCCAAACGATTCGCGTGATGTTTGCGGGCAAGGATCTACCGCAGGATCGCGAATCGCTGTTTCACCTCAATGTGTTGCAGATTCCACCGATGAATACCGCCCATGCCAATCACAACAAGGTGATGGTGCTGATGCGGAATCGGCTAAAGCTTTTTTACCGGCCCGGCGGTATTGCAGTTACGCCTGCGCAAGTCGCGGAGCGACTGCGCTTCAGCATCCAGCAGACGAACAGCGGTTGGCGCGTGCAGGTGGAGAATCCAACCGGTTATCACGCCTCGTTTGGGGCTGCTTCGTTGCAGGTTGCAGGTTCCAACTGGGAACTCAGCCCCGCCATGGTGCCGCCGATGGGCACCGCGCAGTGGTCGCCGCTCACGGCAGGCCAGCTGCCGGCAGGCGATGCGTCGGTTACCGCCCATCTGATCAATGATTACGGCGCCAGGGTAGCCATCAGCCATGCTGCTTCCCGTTAAGAGCGCCCCAAGCGCCCTTGCACTGGGCGGGGCGTTGCTGGCGGTAGCCAATGTGGCCAGTGCCGACGATGCCGTCTATGAATTTGACGATCGGCTGTTGATGGGGTCAACGCTGTCCACGGGCAGTTTGAAGCGCTTCAATCAAGGCGACCAGGTGGACCCCGGGCTCTACCTGGTAGATGTCTACGTAAATGATGTCTATATGGAGCGGGCCCAGCTGCGGTTCGAATCTGTCGCAGGTGGCACCAAACCCTGCTTGAGCAGCGCGTTCCTCCGCGAAACGCTAGGTGTGCGAGCGCTGGATGCAACGGCAACCACCAGCGCAGACGACGCGCCCGAGTGCACGGATCTGGCAGCCCGCTTGCCCGGTAGTACCACGACGCTGGATGCGGGCCGCTTGCGCCTGGACATTTCCGTGCCGCAAGCCTTGCTGATCAACACGCCGCGTGACCATGTCAGCCGCGACATGTGGGACGCTGGCAAGACCATGGCATTTGCCAACTATGACGTAAATGCCAGCCGCTCATCCTCGAACGGGATGACGTCGCACTATGCGGCCATGGCGGTAAATGCCGGCGTGAACCTGGGCATGTGGCGCTTTCGCCACCAGTCGAACATGACTTACGCAAGCCGCCCAGGTTGGCAGCGCAGCGACTGGACCAGCATCCGCACCTACGCACAACGTTCGCTGCCTGGCATTTCCAGCGACTTGAGCATTGGCAGCAGCTACACCGACGGGAACCTGTTCGGAAACCTGAGCTACCGCGGCATACGCATCGCCACCGATGAGCGGATGATCCCGGATTCACAGCGACGCTATGCGCCGATCGTGCGTGGAACGGCCACCAGCAAGTCGCGGGTGATCATCCGCCAGAACGGTCGCAAACTCCGTGAGGACGTCATACCCCCGGGGCCGTTCCTTATCGATGACATCAGTGGCGCGGCCTATGGCGGCGACCTGGACGTGGAAGTACTCGCCGCCGACGGCACTACCGTGCGTTTCAGCGTGCCATTCTCTGCCGTTCCTGAATCCATACGCCCCGGTTACTCCAAATACAGCGCGACGGTGGGGCAGGCGGGCGCGGAAGGGCAGTCGCGGCAGGGCTTTGCAGAGGTCACCTATCAACGCGGGCTCAGCAACCGCTTGACGGTCAATGCTGGCGTGCGCCTGGCGGAGGACTACCTTGGGGTGCTGGCCGGCGGTGTTATTGCAACGCCCTACGGCGCATTCGGCGGAACCTCGGTGTTCTCGCGCCTGCAGGAAAAGGGCGTCGGCACGAAGACCGGTTACCGCCTTGAGCTGAACTACAGCAAGACGTTCCAGGCCACCGACACCACCGTGACGCTGGCCGGTTACCGCTATTCCTCCAACGGCTTCCGCGATTTCTCCGATTCGCTTGGAAGGCCTTGGGAGCAGCCGGCGCTTGACGATGAATTCAAGCCGTTGGCGCAGCATCGCAGCCAGCGCAACCAGTTCAACATCGTGATGAACCAGCGGCTGGGTGATTCCGGCTCGCTGTATCTGACAGGCTCGGCAGCGGACTATTTCAATGACGGCAACCGCGATGTGCAGTTCCAGTTCGGTTACGCCAACACATGGCGCAAGCTGAGCTACAGCGTTTCGTTGTCGCAGCAGCGCAACTGTGCGGTGGACCGGTGGCGGCACGATGCTGCATCTGCATGCCAGGTGGGCCGATCATTGGGGCTGACGCTGTCGATGCCGCTCGGCTCCGCGCCATCGGCGCCGGTACTCAGTGCAATGGCGGCGCGGGACACCGGCACGCACGGCTCAAGCTACCAATCCGTTGTCAGTGGCACACTGGGCGAACGACGCGCCACGAGCTATGCGGTGTCCGCCGGCCATGGCGGCAGCGCCAGTGGCGGCCAGTGGAGTGGCAACCTGCAGACCCAGACCGCCGTGGGCAGTTTCAGCGCGGGGGCTTCGGGTGGCTCTGGTGCCCGACAGATCACCGCAGGCGTGCGCGGCGCGGTGGTCGTGCATGGCGGCGGCGTGACGCCCGGGCCCTATGTGGGCGACAGCTTTGCCCTGGTCAAGGCCGAGGGTGCGCGCGGGTCATATGTGCGGGGAGGGCAGGGAGCACGGGTGAACCGCAACGGCTATGCGCTGATGCCGTCGCTGTTACCGTATCGCGTCAACCGTATTGGTCTGGATCCGCAGGAAATGACCGCTGACGCAGAACTCGTAGAAACCGAACGCACCGTCGTGCCCTCAGCCGGCGCCGCGCTGAAAGTAGCGTTTGAGACCGTGACGGGAAGGGCGCTGATCCTTCGTGTACGACGCAGCAATGGAACGGTGGTGCCGCTTGGTGCCAGCGTCAGCAACGAAAGCGGTGCGACGGTAGGCATGGTGGGACAGGCTGGTCTGATCTATGCACGCTCGCCGAAGTCTGCCGGGCAACTTTCCGTTCGCTGGGAAGACACCGCTGACGGCCGTTGCACGGTGTTCTATAACCTTGGTTCGCAACCGTATGCTGGCAACGCAGCCCCCGTGATGGTCGACGCCATCTGCCAGGACCTGCCCAACTTTGGAACGGACGTGCAATGAAGAACTTCCTGCGTTTACTTTCGCTGACACTATTGGCCACGGCGCCCGCCGCCTCGGCAACCTGCTACAAGGTGGGAAGCGTTGGTACGGCGACCACCACCGTGCAGACCGCGATCCGTCCAGGAGAGGGCACGGCGTCCGCTTGGGCCGGCGCATGCGATACCTGCAATGGTTCGCTTGGACTGCCCAGTGTGATCAATGTAAGTGATCCTGCATTCCAACCCTATCCGACGCTGCTCGCCAGCGCCGTGACCCCAGCGACTGTCTACGGCACCACGGGCGGCTACGACCCCGAAAGGGTATTCGTCCGTTGCGCGCCAGAAGACACGATATACGAGATGTATTCCACGAATGCGGATAACCTCTACAGCGGCTGGTACAACGGCGGCGACACGGTAGGCAACTCCATTGGCCTGCAGGCCGCATACCGGACTGCATGGCGGAACGTCCTGTTGCGCCTCACCAACGTGGACACTGGCCAATACTTCACCGATGTCTGGAAGCAACGCCTGCTGCTGGGCCTGGACGTGGATTCACGTGGCTACCGCTTGGTGAAGGCCAAGAACCTTAGCTCCGTGCGAGCCGAGTTATTCAGCGCACCGCTCGAGTCGACCTATTACTACGCCGCCACATCATCACGGCTCTACAGCTATACGCAACCAGCAGGCTATATCGCGATCAAAGGACCGGGGCTGCTGTATCCCGAAGTAGGGCAGTCCCACAACGGCAACTATTCGGGTTGGCATTACAACTGGCCCGGCGCCATCGGGCTCTACAATGCTGTGACGTTGAAGCGCTATCCCACCTGCACGGTCCTCAACGTCACTCCGCAGGTGTACTTTCCCAGTGTTTCCCTGGGTGAGCTCAATGCTGGTGTCAGCCGCGAGGTTTCTTTCGAGGTGAGCTTCAAATGCGAAACCGGCTTCACCAGCAGCACTGCTGCCAACGCTACGGCGTTGGGCATCAAGGTGTCGAACGGTGCTGCCGCCGCCGCATCTGCACTGGGCCTGGCAAATGCAAGCGGTGGCCTGTCGTATCTGGTTTCCGATCGTTACACCGAGACCGGCATGGCCAAGGGGGTAGGGATCCGTGTGCTGCGCGATGGTCAGGTAATGAACCTGCTGGTGAACGAAAATTCGGCTGGCGGCGTAAATGCCCAGGCACGCGGCTGGTACCCGGCCGTCAGTGGCGCAACCCAGTCCGTGGGTACATCCGGCGGTGTCACCCGCTATCGCGAAACATTCATTGCCAGGATCGAAAAACTCACCGAAGGCACCAGGCCTGCGGTGACACCAGGACGGGTGGAAGCTACCGCGCAGATCGTCATAAGGGTCCAATGATGAAGCTTCCGCAGCTACTGGCCCTTCTTCTGTTTAGTTGTGGGCATGCGATAGCTGGTGTGACCGCGGAACGAACACGTGTGATCGTCAACGAGGGTCAGCGCGAGGTGTCCTTGGTGCTGGTCAATCAGAACGATTACCCGGTGATGGTCCAGGCATGGATAGATGACGGCTCGCCTGATGCTGGGCCCGACGAAGCCGAGGCGCCGATCATCCCGCTGCCGGCGATGTTCCAACTTGCCCCCGGACAGCGGCAGAACCTGCGCCTGCTGTATGTAGGGCCGGCGCCTACGCAAGAACGCGAATCGATGTATTGGTTGAACCTGCTGGAGATTCCGCCGAGCCCTGTGGCTGCCGAGCAACCGGATCCGGCACGACTGACCGTGACGATGCGGACACAGATGAAGGTGTTTTACAGGCCGGCGGCGCTGAAAACGGGCGCATCACACGCCGCTGCAAAACTCGATTTCCGGACGGAAGATGGGCAGCTGTTTGCAGCGAATGCGTCGCCGTTCCACATCACGCTTGCAGAGCTCTTCGTTTGCCAGCGACAAGCGATCACCGTGGCAGGCGAGGGCTTGCTTGCACCGCAGACGAACGTGCTTCTTGCCGCTTCGGTGCCCGCATGCACACAAGCCGATGACGCAGTTGAGTTCAGCTGGATCGATGATGAAGGCAATCGTCAGCAAGGCATGGCCAGATTTTCCGCGCGATAGACGTGCGTCAATGGCATGGAGTCATGCGGGTCGAATGCCGTCTATGCTGATCTGATTAAAGTGTTGCAACACTTTAATCAGTCAGGGCATTCCTGAAGTTATGTTGCGGAATGAAGTACTTAGATCGGTTCTCGAACGGCTCTAACCGTGTAACAGCACACAACTCGAAGTAATTTCGTCACCCGTCACTAAATTAACAGGGCGACCTCGGAAGATCCCGCCATCCGCCATCGATACGTTCAAAGCGGCGGCCCTGGATGCATCGTTGCCCCGGCTTCAACGGTTCTACTACCTGTCGCCAGTTTTGGCGTTCCGGACTTAGATTGCGTTGGCGTTGCTTGAGCATCTCGGCATCTTCCCGCGCTGACCGTCTGATTTCAGCGTCAAAGGCCGCTTGCTGCTCAGGCGTTATGGTCAGGGCTCGTTCCAAGGCGGCTACCTGACGGCGAGCGTTCCATTCAATGAGCCCCATGGCGATAAGCACGACGGCGGCAAGCAGGACAATGGCACGCAGCCAGAACTTGGAATCCTCGGAGCTGTAGGCGTTTCCCTGAGCGTGCCGCGCACGGCGAAGTCTTGGCTGGGAGCTCACATCCTTCAAATCCACTTTGCCTACCGTGGGTTCTTGCCGTTCTCGTTCCATGAATCCCCCTGGATTTCATCCTGCAACGATTGTATCCACGGGGCGTTGCAAAGATGGACTGGGCTTAACAATGCTGGAGGGTACAGCGACGGCGAGAGGATCAGGCTTGAATCGGTTGGGGCGCATCGGACGAAGCCCGGGAGGTATTTTCTTACATAATATACATTATGCGAAAAAGTGGTACTTCCCCTGGTGTTGCGTGGAAGACCGCCTTTAGCTCCTTCTGACCGCAACAGTAAACATGATTGATGGTACAAATCAGGTTGCTTGGCTTGTTGGGATCTGCCTGTGCTCTGCCTGCTCACAGATACTCTGGTTCCAAGCTCGCTACGTGGTGCCTTGCTTATCGATGATGCACAAAGGTTGCCACGGTACTGGGCTGGCGTTTGGGCTTTGATGGCCAACCACGACCTCGCCGCATCCAGCCAGATCAAGAAGCTTCGGTACATCGAGAATCTGTACGGCCATGCTGACCGCCTGTTTGGCAGCCATGCGCTAGATGACGCGTTGGGCAGCCTGAACGATGCCGTGCTCGCCGACATCCTGGAGTCCTGGTTCATATCGATCCGAAATCAACCCTCCGTGGGCCCAGCGGACGAATCCCGCTGGCGAGCAGGCCTTGAATTCGTCGTGTCGATCGTTACTTGGTTGTCCAAGACAACGCTCTCAACCAACCGGCTCCGACAGATTGAGGACCGGTTGCATCGCTTGTCCGAACTGTACGGGCAACTGCACATCCGTCAAAGCAGGCACACGAATCAGATCCGATCGCTGCCGGCGAGCGTAGTCCAGGCGTTATACGAAGTCCTGGACCCATCATCTGCCAGCAATCCTTTTCCACGCAGGCATACCCGATGGCTCGCCTTCGTGGCCTTCTTGTTGATGCTCCACCAAGGCCTTCGACGCGGCGAGCTACTGCTCCTTACCGCGGACGTGATCAAAAACGCCTTTGATGAAAGACAGCAGCGATCCCGTTGCTGGTTGAACGTGCAAGAAAGCCAATATTCCGACGACGATGATGATCCGAGGTACTCCAAGCCCAGCATCAAATCGGCAAGTTCGGTCCGTCAACTGCCAGTGAGTGACGCTATCGCTGGGCTGATCCAAACCTACGTCGAAAACTATCGTGGAAAGCCTAGCCACGCCTTCTTGCTGAACACACAGCAAAACAGCCCGTTGTCGACAGAATCAGTGACGAAGATGTTCGCAAAAATATCCGCCTGCCTACCACCGTCGATCCGCCAAGAATTAAAGGACCGTAGCGGAAAACAGTCCGTCACACCCCATGACCTCCGCCACACGTGCGCCGTGGTGCGGCTGAATCAATTGCTCCAGCAAGGGGACTCGATGGACGAAGCCCTGCAGAAGTTGCGCGCATTCTTCGGTTGGTCCAGAGAGTCACAGATGCCAGTTCGCTATGCCCGGGCAGTGTTTGAAGATCGCCTCTTGTCAGTCTGGAACGATGCGCTAGATGAGAGAGTTGACGTTCTAAGATCGATCCCGTCCTAGGCCACGCTTGGAGCGCAACATGGCTAGAAGTGAAAATGTTCAATGGCAGTTGGAAGCTGGGGCTTACGAAATAGTCGATCAACTACCGTTGTTGCCTCCGGTGATTCGGTACTACGACGATTTCGACGATAAGCAACGATCAATTCGAGATCCAACCACTGCCAGATGCTTCTCGGTCCATATCGATGGCCGCGTGGTGAAAGTTGGTTTCGATCATCTGTCCGAGCAACTCGCCCTGTTGATAAAGCACGTCTTTCTGTACCTTTTGGGTGAAGGACTGGCTCCATCATCGGCAAGCAAGTACGCGTTTGGAAGCAAGGCAATCGGCGAGGCAGGAATCGTGAGTTTGTTGGGAGTGGCGCCAACAGAAATAGGATCGTTCTGGGCGGCATTCTTCTCCCGCGGCCTGCCGACGGAAGCGTACGCATGCGCGAAGTCGATCCTGCGACTGCTATGCAAGTATCGACTCAACCAATGGTCTGACTCCTACCACGGGGTGATATCCGCCCTTCCCCTCCTTGAATCGCCCAGGATTTCGTAGACACCTCGCAGCCATAAACTATGGCTTAGGCGGAGGTGGTTATGAGCACGAAGCGTTACACGGATGAGTTCAAGATCGAGGCGGTTCGACAGATTGTCGAGTAC
>Ga0308157_10002974_pt1 | contig 25949 bp, 27 predicted proteins | sample PhyBR1_FD_201035 | JGI IMG/M metagenome (GOLD analysis project Ga0308157, IMG submission 201035) | Phyllosphere microbial communities from UC Gill Tract Community Farm, Albany, California, United States - DLSLB.R1 | ecosystem: Host-associated > Plants > Phyllosphere > Unclassified | place: USA...
GTAATAATTTCACGTATGAGCGTCGCCAATTTAACTTCTTGCACGCCAGATCAAATCTTGGAGGAAAGGCTCTCTCATGACCGTACCTACGCTTGGCATTATCCGCCTTGAACATGCGGAAGGCCTTGAACTCCCCGCTTACGAAACATCTGGTTCCGCTGGAATGGACCTTCGTGCCGCCGTTGCGGAAGATCGACAGATCGTCCTGCTGCCGGGTCGTCGCACATTAGTACCAACTGGTCTCATCTTTGAAATCCCGGAAGGCTTTGAAGTGCAGATCCGTCCACGTTCAGGCCTTGCCTTTAAGAACGGCATCACCTGCCTCAATACCCCCGGAACCATCGATTCGGATTATCGCGGCGAAGTAAAAGTGCTGCTCGTTAATCTTGGCGATGAAGATTTCCGCATCGAACGCGGCATGCGTATTGCCCAGGCCGTGTTCGCACCCGTCGTTCAGCCGAAGATCGAAGAGCGCACTAAAATCAGCGAAACCAAACGCGGTGCTGGTGGCTTCGGCTCTACAGGGACAGCCTGATTAAACAAAATCAGAGAATTCAGAAAGCCGGGTAAAGCCCGGCTTTTCTTTTGTACTCACACATTACAACAATCACATTTAAATCATAAAACAACCGCTTAAGCGTCCTCACACTAGGACTATTGGGCGCATGACAAATAATTAAGATGAAATCCTGACTGCTCAGGCATAGATATCCGCCTAACACTATTTTTAAAATTGATTTCTCAGGGGTTACCGGGTGCTTAAATCCACTGATACACTTGCCATAGCTCGAAAAAAGACTGCAACACGCAAACGCAATCGTTTGTGGATCGGTTTGGCTGTTGCGGCCATTGCCTTGGGCGCAGGCTGGTACTTCCTCAGTGGCAAAGAAACAGGAAGCCAGAAAAGCACCTATCTCGCTGAGACAGTCGAACGCGGAAACATCGAAAACTCGATCACCGCAGTGGGAACATTAAGTGCGCTACGCAGCGTCAATGTTGGTGCGCAGGTTTCGGGGCAGCTGAAAAGCGTCAAAGTTGATATCGGCGACACTGTAAAACAAGGTGATCTGCTGGCTGAAATCGACCCCTCGCCTTTCGAAAAAAAGATGGAAATCGCCAGCGCGCAGCTCGATAATCTCAAAGCGCAGCTTTTGAGCAAGCAAGCACAGCTTACACTCAAAAAATCCAATGCTGCCCGCCAGCGCTCTTTGCTTGCAAGTCGAAACGCATCGCAATCAACCATCGATCAGGCTGACGCAGATCTTGCTGTGGCCGACGCCGATGTGAAAGCATTGAGCGCACAGATTCGCCAGCAGGAAGCCCAGCTTGCCAGCGACAAAGTCGATCTTGGCTACACCACGATCTACAGCCCGATGGCAGGCACAGTTGTCGACCAGACTTCGAAAGAGGGTGAAACCCTCAACGCGGTGCAAAGCGCGCCGACAGTTGTAACCGTGGCAGACCTCACGGTGATGACGGTCGAAGCACAGGTTTCGGAAGCCGACATCAGCAAGCTAAAGCCCGGCATGCCGGTTTATTTCACGCTGCTCGGCCAACCTGAAAAGCGCTTTACCGGAACGCTTCGCCAGATCAAACCAACACCACAGACCGATAACAATGTCGTTCTTTACTATGCGCTGTTTGACGTTCCCAACCCGACTGGCGAACTCATGATCAATATGAGCGCTCAGGTCTATTTCGTGCTCGACAATGCCGAGAATGTGCTCGTTGTCCCAACAGCTGCATTGAATACAAAGTCTGATAAAGACGGCAAGCCACAGACCACTGTGCAAGTCGTAGATAAAAGTGGCGCGACGACGGAACGGAGCGTCGAAGTTGGCGTACGCAACCGCGTGCAGGCGGAGATCAAAAGCGGCCTCGAAGAAGGCGATAAGGTTGTCGTCACCTCTGCATCGGCAACTGCGGCTTCCAGCCAGCGCGGTCGCAGACCCGGCGGTATGTTCTTCTGATGGAGCAAACCATGACCGATACTCCACTCATAAGATTGCAAGATATTCGCAAGACCTATCACAATGGCGATCTCGCCGTTGAGGTTCTGCACGGCATCACACTCGATATTCGCGCGGGTGAGTTCGTTGCCATCAAAGGTGCGTCGGGTTCTGGCAAGTCAACCCTGATGAACATTCTGGGCTGTCTGGATAGTCCTAGCGGCGGTGAATATCTGCTTGATGGCGAAGATGTCTCGACACTCGATGCCGATGAACTGGCAGGCCTACGCCGTCGTACATTCGGCTTCGTGTTTCAGAGCTATAATCTCATTGCCACCTCAACCGCACTTGAGAATGTCGAAGTTCCTGCGATCTATGCAGGCATGTCAGCTGCAGAGCGTCACGAACGCGCGGCAGCACTTCTTGATACGCTTAAACTCGGCGACCGTCTGGACCATCGCCCCAACCAGCTTTCGGGTGGTCAGCAGCAGCGTGTTTCCATCGCACGCGCATTGATGAATGGTGGTCGGATCATCCTTGCGGACGAACCCACTGGTGCGCTCGATAGCCAGAGCGGCGAAGACGTTATGGCGCTTTTGCGCTCGATGCATGAGCAAGGTCACACGATCATCGTCATCACCCACGCTCGCGAAGTCGCGGAACGTGCCGACCGGCTGATCGAAATTCGCGACGGCCAGATTCTGTCCGATACGACCAAGCATGAAATACCGAACACCGAGGCACCCAAAAACCTCCAGCAAGTCACGCAAAGCGGTGCGGCGCATATCGCCGATATTTCCGAAGCGGTCAAAATGGCAATGCGTGCATTGCGCGCCAATATCTTCCGCACGGTTTTGACCTTGCTCGGCATCATCATCGGCGTGAGTTCTGTTGTGACAATGCTGGCAATCGGTACCGGCGCGCAAAATTCGATTCTTGATCGCATCAATGCGATGGGCACCGACCTTGTTTTGATTCGTCCGTCCATGCCCGGTTTCCGAGGCTCAGGTTCTGTGGCAACACTTGTCCCTGAAGATGCCGATGCCATCCTGCAGTTGCCCAATGTGAAAACCGCCGTGCCCGAAGTCACTGGCAGCGTTACGCTGAGACGTGGCAATGTCGATTATCAATCACAAGCCAATGGAACGGTCGCAGCCTTCTCAGAAGCAAAATCATGGAAAATCGACACTGGCGATTTTATTACGCCACATGACATGGAATCCTATGCGCCAGTCGCTGTTCTTGGTTCCACTGTGGTCAAAACACTGTTCCCAGATGGTTCCAACCCCATTGGCCAATATATCCTGATCCAGAAAATCCCGTTTCAAGTAATCGGCACTCTGGAATCGAAGGGCGCGGGCTTCGGTGGCTCCGATCAGGACGATGTGGTCGTCGTGCCGCTCTCAACCGGAAACCTCCGGCTCTTTGGCCAGAAATATGTCCGCACCATCACCGTTCAGGTCAAGGATGCCGACCTGATCGACACAACGCAGGATCAAATTCAGGAACTGCTTGATCACCGCCATAAACAGCGTGACACGATGATCACCAACATGTCGTCCATCCGTGACGATGCGGCGGCCATGGGATCGACCCTGACGCTGTTTCTGGGATCAGTCGCGGCAATCTCGCTTCTGGTCGGTGGCATTGGCGTGATGAATATCATGCTCGTCAGTGTAACCGAGCGCACGCGTGAGATTGGTGTCCGTATGGCAACAGGTGCGAGAAGACGCGACATTCTCCTCCAGTTCATCACGGAAGCTCTGACCGTATCTGCAATCGGCGGCGCATTCGGCGTGATACTTGGGGTGGGAGCAGCGACGCTTATATCCTTTGCAGGTGTAGCCGTGGCCTTCAGCGCCGGTCCTGTCTTGCTCGCCTTTACATGCGCATTCGCGACCGGACTTGTTTTTGGCTTTCTACCAGCCCGCAAGGCATCACGTCTGTTGCCAGCAGTAGCGCTCTCATCTGAATAAGTTGCTCATCTCACAAAGAAAAAAGCTGGCCCGTTTTCACAGGCCACTTTTCAAAATTGCTTTGTAGAACTTACTTAAACTGAATAGGCACCGTGATCGGCATACGTGGTTTGGCAATTGCTGCTGGCGGTGCAGGCACAGGCGATGAATTGCGCGTTGCCTGAACTGCGAGTTCATCAACCATCGGATTGCCCGATGAACGTGCCAGACTAACAGACAAAATGTTGCCAGACGGATCAACGACGAAAGTTACCTGCGCTGTACCCTTAACGCCTTTTCCTGCCTGACGCTGCAAAGAACGTGTTCGGCGTAATAAATGTGAATACAGCTTCGACTGCCATTTGTTGGAACTCACACCTGGAGAGGCATTGTTATCGCCACGGCGACTTGCAACAGCCTTGGATCCAGAATCAACGTCCATACGAGGGGCGCTTGCCGTACGAGTCTCGACAGCCTTTTCAGCCTTCTTCGGCTTCGGCTTTTCAACCTTTTTCACCGGCTTTGGTTTTTCAACCTTTGGCTTTTCAACCTTCGGCTTCTCGACCTTTGGCTCTGGCTTCTCAACAGGAGTGGGCACTGCCACTTCTGGCTTTGGAGCCTCGACAATATCTGGAATAACCTCTTCCGGTTCTTCAACTGGTTCAGGCTCCGGCTCTGGCTCCGGTTCCTTAGCTTCCTCGATAACAGGTTCCGGCTGTTCTCCCTCAATAGGTTCAACGGCAGCTTCCTGCTGCGGAGCCTCGGAAACAGCCTCTTCCATCGGTGCTTCTGGCTCAGGAGCAAATTCCACCACCATGGCAGCAACCTCAGTGCCATCCGGTTGGTCTTCATCCTGGTTCATGCTCACAGCATACGCACCAGCAGCGTGTACGCTTAAAACAATAATCCCCGCACCAAGCCAACGCCCTGCATCATGCCAGAAGGAATGATGATGGCTATCAGTTGATGCCACATGTTTGATAGGCGGATGTTCGGGCGGCAATCTGTTCATTACTGAGCCCCCTGCTCAACAGGTAGAGCTGTTGAGGAAGGTGTTGACGCAGGAGCAGGTGCGGATCCATCGGCAGCAGGTGCAGCACTGATAGTTTCAAGGCCAACCAGCGCTATCTTGAGGTATCCAGCTTCGCGCAACAAATTCATCACGCGCATCAGTTCGCCATAGCCAACTGTTTTGTCGGCGCGGAGAAACACGCGTGCTTCCTTGTTGTTTTCAGAAACACCATCAAGCTTCAGACCAAGAGCCTCGCGCACGACTGTATCATTGCCGACACTAACGGTAAGGTCGTCCTTAAGCGTCACATAGATAGGCTTGTCGGGACGAGGTGCAGGCGTTGCACTCGACGCAGGAAGATCAACATTGATATCAACCGTTGCCAGTGGGGCGGCAACCATGAAGATAATCAGCAGAACCAGCATAACGTCAATAAATGGCGTCACGTTGATTTCGTGATTAAGCTCCAGATCGTCACCACCGCCTTCGCGAATTTTGCCAGCCATTTTGCTTACTCCGCAGCGTGTAGCTTGCCTTCAGATACACCAGCGGTTCTGAAGTCGAAATCACGGCTCACAAGGCGTTCAACACCAGCGCCAGCATCTGCAAGCAATGAACGATAGCCAGTAATCGAGCGCGCGAAGACGTTATAGATAACAACCGCCGGGATAGCCGCAACGAGGCCGATAGCCGTTGCGAGCAGCGCTTCAGCAATACCTGGAGCAACAACCGCGAGGTTGGTCGTCTGCGCCTGACTGATACCGATAAAGGAGTTCATAATACCCCAAACGGTGCCGAACAGACCAACGAATGGTGCGACAGAACCGATGGTTGCCAGAATGCCGGTACCTTTCGAAAGACGGCGTCCGGCTTTTGCTTCAATACGTGACAGACGCGAGGACACACGTTCCTTAAGGCCATCGCCACCAGCGCGTGACAATGCCGGTCCAGATAGGCGAACTTCATCTTCTGCTGCACGCACAAGAATTGAAGCTGGACCTTTAACACCATCAAGCGAACGAACCGCTTCAGCAAGCGTCGCGGAATGGCCGATCACCTTCAAAGCACGCTTAGCGCGGCTTCGTGCGCCAGCGAGTTCAAGTGATTTCGCGATCCAGATCGTCCAGGTTAAAAGTGATGCAATGGCGAGGCCAATCATCACGCTCTTGACCACCCAGTCGGCAGCCATGAACATGCCCCAAGGCGAAAGGTCATGCGGCAATACAAAAGCAGGCTTCGCATCGCCGGCAACCACAGGCTCATTGACTGGTGCGGTAACAGGCGTAGTGGCAGGCGCTACAACAGGCTGCTCTGCAACTGGCGCTACAGCAGGTTGCTGCGCAGCTGGCGCAACCGGCGCCGTCGCTGGTGCGGGACTTGATACTGCCGGATTATTGGTAGCAGGCTCCTGCGCCTCCTGTGCAAGTGCAGAACCTGCAAATGCCAGTAACCCCATGCCCATCACCGTAGCCATGAAGCCTTTTCGCCAGAAACCAGTCATTGTGATCGCCTTTTGATTTTTCTCTTCCGTGCGCGCACAACAGATCGACCGTGCAAACTGCCACGCCGCTTAAGGGCTTTTCTTAACTCTCATTAACCTGATGTTGCAAGTCATGTTTTGAAATTAAAAGCATTTTCCTGATCATTATGGGCAGATAATGCAACTTCTACGCGCTGGCATGGTCCGTGTTAGCGACCCAATAATTTAGTGAAAACAGCAAAGCACGCAGGGACTGCGCTCCTGTCTGTCTTCCTAAACAGCGCGACATAACCGATCAGCTCTTCATTTCAATATGCGTAGCGGAGAATGGAACGACTAACCCAGCCACATAGTCCATATTTGCTTCGCCATTTGGATCAACGCTAAACGGCTATCCGTTCACACCAATTCTGTAACACTAATAGGCCCCGAGCCTATTGCATAAAACCTTCAAATCAGGCGTGATAATATGGATGGCGAACCTAACGTAGCAAATGCCTTACGGAAGGGCTGCTTGGAACTTGGGAGGATATGCTCATGATGTTTAAGGACATCCAGGCGCTTGAGAATGCCGCTCGCACCGCCATGGCAGGCAATGATGATCCACTGCCTATTCGTGCACGTGCATTAAAACCATCGCATTACGGTCTGGCCCTAATAGCAATTGTTGGCGCTGCTTATTTATTACTCGCTTAAAATTAAACCGCTTCACGACGAACAATCCGGCAGACGTTTACCATGACATACAATCAGCAACGGATTGAGTTGCTGAATTGGTGTTCGCCATGCAACCATTAGGCCCAAACAACGTTATCAAAGTCGAGCAACATAGGTTGCGAACCACTGAACGTATAGGAGACCAAATATGGCGCGCGCAGCAAGCAATACGGCGAAGATCGGAAAAGAGATCGAAGAAGCTTTGACGGATTCGACAACCGAAGATCTTCAGGCTCAGGTCGAGCAGCTTAAAGAAGATATTGCTGCCATCGCTGCAACTCTCACAAGTCTTGGCTCGCAAACCGTGCGGGATGCAAAGCGTACCGCCAAAGATACATATAGAAGCGCTTATGTTCAGGGTGAGGACGTCGTCGATGATCTCAAGAACAAGGCACAGGACGTCGAAGCACAATTAACTGAGACAATTCGTGCTCGACCAATTGCTTCCTTGGCTACCGCAGTTGGCGTTGGCTATTTGCTCGCCCTTCTTTCGCGCCGCTGATTCCTGCCATGCTAAAACTTTTGGCCCCAGTCGTGGCAACGCTTGCAGGTGATGAGTTAAAACTCCTCACCGGACGCGCAAAACGTGCTGCAATTTTTGCGATAGCAGTAGCCATATTCGGGCTAATAGCGATCGTGTTTCTTTGCGTCGCAGCTTTCCTCGCTCTGAGTGAAAACTATAGCGGCCCAGTTGCAGCACTGATTCTTTCAGGATTATCCCTGATTGTGGTGTTGCTCATTCTTGCAGTGTTGAAGATCCAAGCAGCCGCTGAAGAAAAAAAACGCAAAGAGCGTATTGCTGCCGATAAATCCGCACTCATGGCAACGGCGGCAATCGCAACCGTTCCTTCTATCTTAAAGCGTCCCATTCTTGCCGTAGCGTTGCCTTTGGCTGGCATCGCACTGGTCAGCCTGCTTTCTGATAAGAAAAAACGATAAAATATCAGTTTATTAATTCCTATTACGTCGGCTCCTGTGAACTCTCACCGGGGCCGTTTTCTTGATGAGTGTCTAGATTCGTTAGTGACGACAACCGAATAATGACGCGCGTGCCAGTACCATCGACCGATTTCATATAAATCGGCTTGTCGCCAAACTGCATGCAAAGCTGTTCAACAACCAAAGTGCCAAGACCATTCTGCTCTCGCTCCCCATCGACATCGCTGCTCTTCCAGCCAATACCGTTATCTTCCACAACCAGCGCCAGCGATCGGGCGTCTTCATCATTTTTCAAGCTGACACAAATCTCGCCCCCCTCGCGTCCGACGAAGGCATGTTTGACAGCGTTGGTGATGAGTTCACCCAAAATAATACCGATGGTCGTGACGTCACGGGATTTAAAATCATATGGCGCAAAATCAGTTTTGAAGGTGATCTTACGATCCTCACTAATTCCTTCCTGAATATCTTCGATAACTGTCTCTAAAAACTCATCAATACGGGTTGATTCCATATCCTCGCCAAGACGAAGCCTTCGATGAGCTGTAGAAACGGTTTGCACCCGATCACGAGCCGCAATAAGTGCCGCACGCGCTTCTTCACTGCGGGTTTGTCGCAATTGCAACCCAAGCAAAGACGATACCGTTGCCAGCGAATTACCTATTCGGTGATTGGAATCCTGTAGGAGCACCTCAACGCGATTGCGCTCCCTCTCGGCAATCGCCCGTTCTTTTTCAAGCTCGGCTGTACGTTCTTGTACGCGCTGCTCAAGAAGCTGCTTCTCCGTTAGCAAAACGGATTGTCCTTCAAAGAGTGCGCGCGTTGCGCGTTGAACACTCGTCAAAAGTAAGAGAGTTAGCATTGCCGCCGAAGCCAGCGCTACGATAGACGTCACGGTCAACATAAAACGCATATGATCAATATAGGCGTTGCGCTGCTCAAGTTCCGCGCCTTCAGTGGCAACAAACTGTGATACCGTTGTCGCAAGCTGCTCACGCAAAACCTTGCCCGCGTTTCCACGTAGCTGAGCTGTTGCCTCGCTAATTTGTCCTGCTCGGGCTAGGTTTATCGTTTCACGAATATCCTTCTGCCCCCGTTCGACCAGCGATTTAATCTCAATAACCCGCTCATGTTGTTGCGGGTTATCTTGTGTCATCAGAGCGAGGTTCGATAGTGTTTCATCAATATCGATGATCGCCTGCTCGTAACGGTCGATATATTCCTTATCGAGCGTCAGCAGAAAGCCGCGCCGACTCATTTCAATATTATATGCAATGCGTGTAATTGTGTTTACTTGTTCGCGAAGTTCAAAATTTTTAGAAATATCAATAACTTGCTTATTAACACCATTCGAAAGAAATAGCGTTATTAATGCAGACAACAAGACCAGACTGAGCGACACGATAAAAGCAATCGGACGCATTGAAGGTTTATATAAACGGTTCAACAGCATTGATAACAACGGCAATCCCACACCAAAACATTACGCCTGAGCGCTGTATAAATACTCGAACAAAAGGCCCCGCCACATAGTAATTCGCCCTGACAGACCAGCACTGGAACTATGATTGCTTCCAGCGCTGGTTTGACAAGGAGACATTAATCGAAAGAATTATTCAAGTGTCAGACATCACACGATATAAAAAAGCCTCAAGCGAAGCTTCGTAGTGTCGCGCGAGTGGAATTAGCGTCTGGTCCGTAATCGCCATCGCCCTCTATCTGCAAAATTTCTTGCAGACGTGTACGCGCACGACTGACACGACTTTTAATCGTACCAACCGCACATCCGCAGATTTCGGCAGCTTCTTCATAGGCAAAGCCGGATGCGCCAATAAGGATAATGGCTTCACGCTGATCATCCGGCAATTGCTCCAGCGCAGCCTTAAAGTCCTGCAAGTCAAGCGTACCGTATTGCGAAGGGTGAACAGCCAGCTGCTCACTGAATACGCCATCGGTATCCTGCACCTCACGGCCACGTTTGCGCATCTGCGTATAAAATTCATTGCGAAGGATCGTAAAAAGCCAAGCCTTGATATTGGTTCCCAATTCAAAGGAATCCTGTTTGGCCCATGCCTTCATAATCGTGTCCTGAACGAGATCATCTGCGCGGTCAGGCTGACCAATAAGCGACACGGCGAACGCACGCAGGCTTGGCAAAGACGCCAGAAGCTCGCGCTTGAACTGCGCTAAATCTTCAGCCGACGGAACCAGTGCTGTGCTCACGCGTACTCTCCTGTTCGGCCTGATCGAGTTTTTCCAGCAGATCGAGAAAACGATCTGGAATGCTCTCATCCTGTATTGAGCTATAAAGCGCCTTTAATTTAAGGCCGACCTCGCAATTCGGCCCTAAAATGTCCTTCCGGACGCGCCCGCCAAGCCGTATTCCGGCCCCGTTCGCATGAAGGTTTTTCTTCTCTGTCATCTCTTAATCATTCCAGGCATTCGCCATTTCTAACTAAACCAAGCCCCTGCTTGTCAGGTAGAATGCATACGATCTCAAAAAGTTCCCTGAAATACGACAAACAAGTGGAACTTTTTCCAATCACCGACGTTTTGGGTAGGATAATGCTGCGCTCTATAAGACTTTCAACGCCTCTCAAGAGTCGATTAGAAGTTTGTAAAGATAAAATTGCGGCAATGAGGAGTCCAAAAACCATGACGTTATCGACGCGAATTGCGCCGCACCTTCCCTATCTTCGCCGTTTCTCACGCGCACTCACGGGCTCACAAGCATCTGGCGATGCCTATGTGGCCGCCACATTGGAAGCCTTGATCGCAGATATAAGTATTTTCCCACCGGCATCGGCTGATCGAATTGCCCTCTATAGGCTCTTCTGCAATCTGTTTAAAACTGCTGCGGTTCAGGTGCCAGAACCATCATCAGAATTTGCATGGGAAAAGCAGGCTGCACGCAATCTGGCTCACATCGCACCGATTCCAAGACAGGCTTTTTTGCTGGTCGCTGTTGAAGGTTTTAATGATCGGGAAGCCGCTGAAATTCTTGAACTCAGCGAAGTTGAGTTCGGCAAAATCCTTGTAGCCGCATCAACAGAAATCTCGAAGCAGGTTGCAACCCGCATCATGATTATCGAAGATGAACCGTTGATTGCTATGGACATCGAGCAAATGGTCGAAAGTCTTGGCCATGAAGTTGTTGGCATTGCCCGCACAAAAGATGAAGCGCTGGCACTCTATAACAGTGCAAAGCCACGCATGGTCCTTGCCGATATTCAGCTCGCAGATGGCAGTTCCGGGATTGATGCTGTTAATGAAATTTTGCAGGATCAAACCATCCCTGTAATCTTTATTACCGCTTTCCCCGAACGGCTCCTGACGGGCGAACGCCCGGAGCCAACCTTCCTTGTTACAAAGCCGTTCAATCCGGATATGGTCAAAGCGCTGATCAGTCAGGCACTTTTCTTTGAGGAAGCCGCTCAGGTTGCAGCTTAGAAAAATACATACAGGCCACAAGCCGCTGACCTTCGGGGATGAAAAATTCCCGGAGGCTTTTGTCTTTTAAACAATATCCGCTTGAAAAAGCATGATATTTTCGCTGTCTGGACACGAAACTTGTCTATTCTACGGAACCAAAAGCATCCATCAGCCGTTTCTCTTTCAATAGTCAAAGAGGAGATTAAAAATGCTGTATTATGCTCTCGTTTTTCTGGTGGTCGCTTTGGTTGCAGGCGCACTAGGCTTTGGTGGAATTGCTGGCGCGTCGGCAGGTATAGCGCAAATTCTGTTCTTCGTGTTCCTTGCGCTCTTGGTGATCTCGCTGATCGCTTCTGTGCTTCGCAAGGCTTAGAAATAACATTCATTCATGCTGAACGAGGGAAATTTCCCTCGTTCAGCATCTCATTGCAAAGATTGCGTGAGTGTTTAAGGTCCGCCGTTAGCGCGATTTATTTTCTTAAAAAGAAACTATTTTATAACAGCTCTTTCATTACCAAGCAGCCTACTTCAATCCATACCGAACTGCAGTTGAGGCATTCATGACAGAGTCAAACTCATACCTCACTGAAACAGAGCCCGATGCTTCACGTTTACGTTCACTGTTGCGCGCTGTGCGAAACAGTAATGTATGCGTTCTTTATCAGACACCCGATCTTATCTACGCGTGGGGAGAAAATGTCCCCGCTTACTGGCAGGAAAAATGGAAGGCCGGCGGTCGGGACTGTGACTTCATTTTTTCCACCTCAATGTCACGACTGGAGCATGCGAAGCGTACAGCGCTCGAAACAGGAACAGCGCAGAATGTCGAACTCGCTATCAATGATGGCGATAAGCTCCGCTGGATAGAGTTTCACATAGATTGTGATCACGATGATGATGGTAAAATAATCGGAATTGTGACGACAGCCCTTGAAATCAGCGAACTTAAGCGCCGTGAGCAGGTGCTTAAAACGTTGCTGCGTGAAGTCAGTCACCGCTCAAAAAATCTGCTCGCTATCGTGCAAAGCATTGCGACACAGACCGCACGCTTCACAGATTCGGTGGATGATTTTCTGTTGAAGTTTCGCGGACGGATCCAGTCGCTTTCATATTCTCAGGATCTGGTGACCGATTCAAACTGGCACGGCGCGCTATTTCTTGATCTCGTGCATTCGCAAATCGAGAAATATATCGATATGCAGGATGAACGCCTGACAATCGAAGGCGACAATCCCTATCTCTTCCCCGGGGCAGCATTGCACGTTGGCCTCGCTCTGCATGAGCTCATCATCAATGCCACATCATTTGGTGGACTGTCCATTCCATATGGTCGCGTGATCGTCTCTGCAAAAATCCAGAAAAACGACAATGGCGATGATGAGTTGGTCTTCCATTGGAATGAAACAAATCCATCGATGCCAGAAGTGAAGCATGACCCGCGTTTTGGTAGCGCAGTGTTACAACGTATTGTTCCGTCCGCAGTCGGTGGCCAGGCGGAATATCGCGTTGATGGCTCAGGCGCCGTTTATTCCCTGATTGTGCCTGCAGAACAATTCGATTCCTGACCCAACCGCATCGAAAAAGAATAATTCTCCCCTATACCGCAAAAAGCCGTCATGGATTTAAACCATAACGGCTTTTTAATAATGCGGAACGCCAGCTGCAAAAACGGGGATAAATGCGCGGCATTCTCGCTGTCCGCTCCATACGGGGAAGTTGGAGTGAACTGTGAAGGCCGCTGCGGGGCGGGTTGCGACCTTCATATCAGAAACGCGACTGAACTTGTTTGGTTCCGTCAGGGTTCCATTTTTTTACAATAAAGTTCGAGCCGGTGATGCACAATCTCGTAGCCGAGTTCGCGGGCGATCTCTTCCTGAAGTTTTTCGATTTTGTCTGAACGAAATTCAACCACATCACCCGAGTCCATATCGATGATATGATCATGATGAGCGCCACTTGCCTGCTCAAACCGCGACGGTCCACCGGCAAATGCATGGCGATGAATAGCACCCAGCTCTTCAAGCAGCTTCATCGTGCGATAGACTGTCGACAGTGAAATACTGCTGTCAATCACAACCGCACGCCTGAAGATTTCCAATGCATCTGGATGATCTTCGGTCTCAGTCAGAATGTTCAGGATAATACGGCGAGGCCGCGTGATACGCACGCCAGCATTTCGCAGTTCCTGCTCATAATCGGGTTTCTTATTCGATTCACTCATACACCGATTATGCACTTACAATGCTCCAGTTGCAAATTTTCGCAACTGGAGCATTTAGCATCTCCCACAGCTTTTGTTAAAAGCTATCGAATTGAGGCATCCACCTACTCAGCACCAACCCGGAAATACGTACCGGCAGCTGAACCAAATCCACCAGATGTTGATTCATCGCAAAAAGGAGTGGGGATTTTGAGTGCAGCTCCCTCGAGCTTCAGGATCAACGGCCCGCTCTTGCTTTCAAACTCCGCTTCACCGGCACTCTTCTGGTTCAACACACCTTCAAAGCTGCATATCCAGCTTCCATTGGCCTGATCCGAAACATCAACCTGAACCGAGAGTTTATCAGGTGATTTTTTTTCAACTTTGATACTACCCCAGGCATTCTGCCAGTTTCCTGCAAGGGAAGAACTTTCCGCAACAGAAACCCAGTTTAACAGTTCTGCGCGCGCTTCAGTCCGGTAGCTCAGACCTTCCAGTCGCATTGCAGCATTGGATAAATGACTTTCAAAAGCCTCTGAGCGTTGCTTCAGAAAGCCAGCCTGATCGTTACGAAGTGCTTCTTTCAAATCGGGAGAAGCTCTCTCGACAAGCGCGCTATAGGCTATCGACATCGCCCGATCCGCTTCTGCGATATCTTTGTCAGAGCAAATCGCCTTCTCAGTATCTGTAGAGGCTTTTGCGCAATCAAAACCAGCCTGCGCGAAGGCTGCAACGGGAGACAAAGCGCAGACACCCAAAGCCAGACTGAAAATGATAGAGTAGTTCATAAAATCTTCCCCTCAAACTGTTTGACCAAATGCCATCAAGCAATGAACAAACAGCTTATAATCGGTGAGGCTGACACAATCACGTCCTCGCCCGGTCATTAATTTATCCTTGCAGCCACCCACCTATTGAGCTGGTTCAAACACAAATGGCTCGGCATCGACGAATTGATCCGACGTTTCTCCAACAAACACACGGCTCATATCAACACCAAGATCAAGCTTTCGTACTTTGGCAGCCTCTGAAAAATCGAGCTTCTTCAGATCAACCCAAAAGACGTTTGGCGATGTTGCCGATTCTGCGTGAAATGTCAGACTCTTCTGATCTGCAACAACACGCCAGCGGGTTGTCGATAGATTGGGCGCATCAGGCAGGCTGACACCATAAGGCACCGAAGCATTGCGGATCACACTAAAGACCGCAGAAGCGGCAATCCTTGGATCTTCGGTTTGCGTTACGGCATTGACGTAAAATCCTGCACGCACAAACCGATCTTCCGATCGACCACTCCCCGGAAGGAAGTTCAGCAAATTGAGAGCGCTCCAGTATTTCTGATTGGCAAGTTGGAAATCAAAAGGCGGATCATTTGTAACCACCTGATATGCACGATCATGATGGATTTTAAGCTTTCCATCGATCCATTCCAGCACAGCGCTGTCACCTGAAGCATCCGAGAGGGTCAGATGCAACGGCGCGAGACTGCCCGGACGACCGGGAACTTCCCCACTCACCACATCAAACGGCTGGTTACGTGTATATTCTACTGCTTCCGCAACGGTCGCGAACTGATCCAGATAGAATTGCGCCCATATTGCCAAAGACATGCGCGGCGTCGCATCGTCATCTTTCGGGAACTGCGTGGCGTTCAACCATAGCAAGCTTGCATTGAGGCCAGCCTCATTCATGCCGTCAACGGTGGAAATATCATAGCCCGACACTGCGAGGCTTCCATATTTCGAAGTCCATTCCTTTGAGCGGGAGCCGGCTTCACCACTACGCTTCATACCACGCGGAAAGACCCAGAAATTGCTGACCATTGGATCTCTGAAATCCATATTTCGGCCAGTAAGCACGCGCCCCTGCTCTCCATGATAAACAATCCGGGTGCAGGCCTGAACTTCAGCCGTCATTAACGCAGTTGCTGCAGTCAACGCAGCAAGTACACGTGTGAAGCGGGACATCTTGGACACCTATTCATCAATTGATGGGATATTTCTATCGGTGAAATTGGGATAGCAACACAACACGAAAACTATGTCTTCACCATCACTCTATTTGCGAGCCCAATCCGGATCAATGCCATTTGTGCCCATGATCCCATAATAGCCACCTGTGTTGATAAACCACACAGTAAAGGCTGCGCCTAACAACAGGAAGATACTTATCGCGATCAGAAGACGCTTTCTTCGTGCCGTCCGTCGCAACATGAGATAAACGCCTGCGCTGAATACGGCAGATCCGATATAGGCCGCGATCATTCCACCCTCCCCGGTTCAGTGGAAAGCACTTAAACCTTTACGACTGCGCCTGAAAGCAACCGTCCGCAGCAGAATGCCACCCTCTTCAATCAGCTCAATAAAAATCTGAATTGAAATTCTTGGTACGCCCAAGGGGAATCGAACCCCTGTTTGCGCCGTGAGAGGGCGCCGTCCTAACCGCTAGACGATGGGCGCAAGAACTTCTTGCTAATATAAGACGCTTAGCACGCAAAGAAAAGGGCGGCAAATCTGCCGCCCGCATCCAAAACTATTCAACATTACCGAGCTTGATACGCCCGAGAATGCGCGATTCACGGTAATCATAAATGATAAGTTCCGTGCCGCCATCTGGCAAAAGCGTTTCCAGCGAAAGCTGATCACCAGACAGGCTCTGCGATAGAAGACGCGTACCCGGCGTCAAATCGATCTGCGATTCGATCAGCTTCGGCGGCTCCACCTTGATAGGTGCAGAAACCTGTCCCGGAATGTCTGAACGCGCAACTTCTGTCTCGGAAGCGTCCGGTGCACGATTGATCTTGTAGACAACGGCGACAAGCACAGCCATAAGACCAATCAACATAACACCGATGGAAACTGCAAGCAGCCGCACCATCTTACGACGGACTTTCTCCATCGCTGGATCAAGCGGGGGTTCCGGTTGTTGTTGGTCCGGGTAATAGCCCTGCTGATAGTCCTGATATCCAGAATCCTGTTGATTCTGATATTTCGGATAGTGTGGATCCTGCATTAAATGACTCCGGTTCATGCACCCGCGTGGGCGCGTGATAACGAAGGGAAGAGACAATTGAAAGAACTAATTGCCGACCTAGACGCTGCGGGCAAAAGATTAGACCAGTGGCTGGCCGCAGCATTGGGGCCGGAACTCTCCCGCAGTCGCGTCCAGTCCCTGATTGCTGATGGTCATGTGACCATCGATGATGTTCCTGCCAGTGGCGCAAAGCAAAAGCTGCGCGAAGGCATGAAGATTACCGTCGTGCTGCCAGAGCCTGAACCTGCTGACCCGCAAGGCGAGAATATCCCACTGGATATTCTCTATGAAGATGATGATCTGATCGTCATCAACAAGCCCGCAGGCCTTGTCGTTCATCCCGGCAACGGCAACTGGACGGGAACGCTTGTGAATGCTCTTATCTATCATTGTGGCGATAGCTTGTCGGGCATTGGCGGCGTGCGTCGTCCGGGCATTGTTCATCGTCTGGATAAAGACACCAGCGGCGTCATGGTTGTAGCCAAGAACGACCATTCACATCGCCATCTTAGTGACCAGTTTGCCGATCACGGCCGCACCGGCGATCTGGAACGCGCTTACAAAGCACTCGTCTGGGGCATGACGGAGCGCCCACAAGGCTATATCGACGCCCATCTTGGCCGCTCGCATCGCGATCGCACCAAGCAAGCAGTCGTTAAAGAAGACCGCGAAGACGCACGCCACGCCATCACGCACTATTCGACACTCGAGAAGTTTGCGCCGCAAGAAGATGCCACATCGCTTGCGTCTCTGGTGGAATGCCGCCTTGAAACAGGTCGCACCCATCAGATCCGTGTTCACATGGCCCATATCGGCCATCCGCTTGTCGGCGACATGGACTACGGCGGCTCCTACAAAACCAAGGCCAACAAGCTGCCAGAGCCTTTGAAAAACGCTGTGAACGGTTTCCAGCGTCAGGCGCTACATGCTTGGCTTTTGGCTTTCACGCATCCTACGACCGACGAAATCATGCGTTTTGAGGCTGATCTGCCTGAAGATATGGAGCAATTGCTGGAAAATTTCCGCAAGCACTCTACATAAAGCTGTAAGTTCTCACAGTTTCAGATCCCGCGAAGAGGTCTGTAAAGATTATGCTTTGAGGGCGAAAACGAGATTTCGAAACAAGGCTGTAACCTCAATTGATGCAGCCTCTCAGGAATGGCGAGTGTTCACATTCTAGTGACACATTGTTTCATGAGGTTAGAGATCGTGTTTTCGCCAAAATCGTGCCTATATATGTAAGTTCGCGAGGGAAGTGCAGGAGGCAGCCAGCGCGACAGGTTTGCCATACGGGAACCTGAAACTATAAAGGAGGGTGCTCAATGGCCCGTTCTAGTCTTCCAAGTATTACATCCGGTGACGGTGGCCTAACCCGTTACATGGAAGAAATTCGTCGCTTTCCAATGCTTCAGCCGCAGGAAGAATACATGCTGGCGAAGCGTTATCATGAACATACTGATCCAAAGGCTGCGCATAAGCTGGTGACGAGCCATCTTCGTCTCGTGGCGAAGATCGCCATGGGCTATCGCGGTTATGGCTTGCCAATCGGCGAAGTTATCTCCGAAGGCAATGTCGGCCTGATGCAGGCGGTGAAGCGCTTTGAACCAGAACGCGGCTTCCGCCTCGCCACATATGCAATGTGGTGGATCAAGGCTTCGATCCAAGAATATATCCTGCGCTCGTGGAGCCTCGTGAAGATGGGCACGACTGCCAATCAGAAGCGCCTGTTCTTTAATCTGCGCAAGATGAAGAGCAAGATTCAGGCGCTTGATGACGGCGATCTAAACCCTGATCAGGTCAAGCAGATTGCGACCAAGTTGAAGGTCAGTGAAGACGAAGTGGTTTCCATGAACCGCCGTCTGTCAGGCGATGCCTCGCTGAACGCACCGCTGCGTGCAGCCGAAGGTGAATCCGGTGAATGGCAGGACTGGCTGGTCGATGACAGCAGCAGTCAGGAACAGGTTCTGATAGAACAGGACGAGCTGGAAAGCCGCCGCTCACTGCTCGAACAAGCCATGGATTCGCTCAATGAACGCGAGCGCCGTATCTTTGTGGCACGCCGTCTGTCGGAAGACCCAATGACACTGGAAGACCTTTCCGGTGAATTTGGTATCAGCCGCGAACGTGTACGCCAGATTGAGGTCCGTGCCTTTGAAAAGGTACAGGCTGCGGTCAAGGCAGCAGCTTTCAAACAGCATAAGGCATTGACCCATGTCGAGGAAGCCAACGCATAAAACTGTTTATTTAGAATCCATTCTACTGCCGCGATTGGGAAACCATTTGCGGCAGTTTCGTTATGTGTCATCCAACTGATAAAAAACCGTCAAATATCTGTAATGCAATGTCTTTAGGCAACAGGTCGTAACTCACCGAAGCCTTAAAGGTCATGCTATGAAAAAGCTCCTGCTTGCCGCAACGCTCGCTCTTACTGCTGCTACTGCTGTATCTGCGTCTGAATATGTCTCTTATCTCGACTATCCGCAGAAAGAGCAGGACGGAAAAGAATTCTTCACTGCCATTGAAATTCCACAGGGCAGCTTCACCAAATACGAAATCAACGACAAGACCGGCCACATCATCGTTGATCGCTATCAGTCGATGCCGGTTGTCTATCCAGCCAATTACGGCTCGATCACAAGCACACTCGCAGGTGATGGCGATCCGCTCGATGCACTGGTTTATACCCGTGAGCCAATCGTTCCGGGTGCGATCATCAAGGTTCGTCCAATCGGCGTTTTGAAGATGATTGATGGTGGCGAACAAGACGACAAGATCGTTGCTGTACCAACCTCGAAAATCGACCCAACCTATGACAACATAAAAGAACTGTCTGACCTGCCAAAGATTGAACAGCAGCGTCTGGAAGCCTTCTTCCGCGTTTACAAGCAGCTTCCAGAAGGCCGCAAGAGTGTAGAGTTAAATGGCTTTGATACTGCTGAAACTGCGGCTTCCGAAGTTGCTAAAGCCATCAAGGCGTTTTCCGAAAAGAAGTAACCCACTTTAGCTATCCCACACGGCAATGAAAACACGGGCTCTGCGTAACACATCCTACAAAATGCACGGATAGTTCACGCATAACAGATAAGGGCGTTGGTCTGATTTCGTCAGATCGGCGCCTTTATGGTTTTCAACGAAACACTAAATGATAAAAATCTGTAATTCTTGATTACTAGACACACTATATAGTTGCATGCAAAATTAGCCATTGTTTAATTTAGACATCTGAAACAATGGGGGAAAGATGCGTAAAATTCCAAGTATAATCGTGCTGGTTACTACTGCCCTCTACGGTAGTTCTGCATTCTCAGCAGACATGTCGGAAGCAGGCTTGCGCGAACTGAGATCAGAGCAAAGCTCACACGTAAATTGTGCGGCACTAGTTAAAAAGCCGCGAACCAAATCCAATACGGCCCTGCTAAAGCGTCATGGCTGTAAAGTCCCAACTATTCCAGTCCCGCCATCAAATGGGGGCAATGGAAATAGCGGCAACAACAGTGGAACAGATACCGGCACTGATGCAAGCAATGGCACTGGTGGCAATAACGGCGGGACCGATACTGGAACCGGCGCAAGCAATGGCAACGGTGGCAACAACGGCGGCACCGATACCGGAGGCAGTGACACTGGCGGCAGCAACGGCAGTAATGGTAATGGCGGCAACAACGGTGGAGACGATTCCGGAGGCGGCGACACCGGTGGCAATGGGAATGGCGGCAACAATGGCGGCGACGATTCCGGAGGTGGTGATACTGGTGGTAATAACGGCAGCAACGGTAACGGCGGCAACAATAGTGGAGACGATTCCGGTGGGGACACTGGTGGCACCAACGGCAGCAATGGCAATGGCGGCAACAATGGCGGCCAATAACACGGCAGTTTTTAAGCCGATCATCTCATAATTAAAACGATGAACCCCGCTTTCGCGGGGTTCAATTTATCTCATTTAAAATTTCAATAGGTTCTATCGTTATCAGCCCGCACCAAGAACATCGTTGAAGACTTTTTCACCTGGCACACCTTTTTCAAGGCTAATCAGAGCACGGCGACCATTGCGGTATGAGATCGGAATATCGATCCACTGCAAACGACGCATGAGCGACAAGTTGGTGTCCTGTGCCGTTGTAGCGTCATTGAGCCAGATAATGAAGAAATTATCTGCAATCTTTGAGGGCACAGCGATCAGCGGATTGCCTGCTGCCTGTTCGGTATCTTTGAACGTGATGCGCTGAACATTATCGACAGCACCGCCAACAAAATCATCCGGTACAGTAAATACCATTTCGATCAGATGGCTCGCAGGAATGGACTGGTCCGTATTCTTGCGAATGGTCAACTTAAGTTCAGCTTTGGTGTCAGGCATCGTGATCGTGCCACGAATTGCCGGAGCTGCAGGTTCACCCTCGCTCGGGCTCTCCTGAATTTCAGACCAGACAACCGTTCCACGCTCAACCGAGCCAGTTTCCGTACCGCCGCGCTCTTCATAAAGAAGTGCCTGCTGGCCAACAGCGACAGCTTGCTGAGCTTGTGGCTGGTTTGGTGTATTGGTCTGTTCAGCACCCGGTGTTGAAGCCGCCGTCGACTTACCTTCACCAAGACCTGCCTGACCACCTGCCGGACCTTCGTCCTTTTCGCTGCCATCTTCCATCAGACGCTGCGTCATTTTCTGTTCTTCAGACGGCGCCGCTGGCTGGCCAGTTTGTGGTTGTTCAGAACCAGCAGTCTGTCCGGCCTCTGGCTGCGTTGTTCCTGCATCACCGCTTGCTGGTGCATCGCTGCGACCCAGGCTTGAAGCCAGTTCCTGCAACTTGTCTTTATTCGCCCAAACGCCGTAACCGGCTCCGCCCAAAGCAAGGACAGCAATAAGGCCGATGATTAGGCCCTTGTAAGAACGCTTTTCTTTAAAGCGAACCGGGTCTGTATATTCCCCACGACGCGCGTAAGATGGCTTGTCTTCCGTGCGATCCTGTTCGCGCTCTGCAGACCATTCATCCTGACGACGCACATGCACGGGTGTTGCATCTTCGTCAGTATCGACCTCATGATCAGAGTAAGACCGATTGCCAGCAGCGAAAGGCGCATCATCATAGGATGGTGAAGCAGAGGCTTGCGTTGATTCGGCGAGAAAATCTTCGAGCGGATCATGCAACGGTTCATCGACAACAGGTGCAGCAGCCGGCGGCGCATAAAAGGCTTCGACTTCTTCGATGGCATCTTCAAGTATTTTGCGTTGGCGAACCGCCACAACTTGCGAAGCATTTGCTGTCACAAGCTTCTGTTCAATCGTCGCACGTGCCTTTGCATAGACACGCTCGCGCAGTTCAGGCGATTTATCCGCCTGAGCATCGATTGTCTTTTTCAGAACCGCTACAAAATCAGCCATACGTCTTACCCAGTTTCCGCGCGTTCGAAATGCAGTAAATACCTCAATAATCACAATAATCGTTAGAAAGCAAAGGTTGCGGCAACGATTAAGTGAACGCTTTCAAAATGATCGCGAAAAAACCTTAAAAAAATACCCGGTCAGCCATAAAGGCAAACCGGGCTTGTTCTTCATGAGAAGCGAAGTTCCGCGCGACTAGTCCTGAAACGGATCAGTTACGAGGATTGTGTCTTCGCGTTCCGGGCTGGTCGAAAGCATCGATACCGGCGCGCCGATCAGTTCTTCAATATGGCGAACATATTTGACAGCCTGCGCTGGAAGATCATTCCACGAACGTGCACCGGCAGTCGTTTCTGACCAACCCGGCAGCGTTTCATAAATCGGCTTCACGCGGGCCTGCGCACCCATCGAAGATGGCAGATAATCAATACGCTTGCCATCAAGCTCATAGGCCACGCAGATCTTGATTTCTTCAAGACCGTCGAGAACGTCGAGCTTGGTCAGTGCAATACCGGTAATGCCCGACGTGCGAACTGTCTGACGAACGATAACCGCATCAAACCAGCCACAACGACGCTTACGACCCGTCACCACGCCAAATTCATGCCCCTTGGTGCCGAGGAATTCGCCGATCTCATCATTGAGTTCGGTCGGGAACGGACCTTCACCGACGCGGGTGGTGTAAGCCTTGGTAATGCCGAGAACATAACCAATTGCTGTCGGACCAAGGCCCGAACCAGCAGCAGCCTGACCGGCAACAGTGTTGGACGACGTTACGAACGGATAAGTGCCATGATCATTATCAAGAAGCGCGCCCTGCGCACCTTCAAACAGAATACGAGCACCTGACTTGCGGCGTTCATCAAGAACGCGCCAGACCTGATCAATATAAGGAAGGATCTTATCTGCAACCGAGGTCAGCTCTTCGAGAATTGTCGCAACCGCGATTTCTTCAAGGCCCATGCCGCGACGCAGCAGATTGTGATGCGCAAGAAGACGCTCAACCTTCGGTTCAAGGGTGTCTGGCTCGGTCAGGTCGATCACGCGGATTGCGCGACGGCCAACCTTATCTTCATAAGCAGGGCCGATGCCGCGCTTGGTGGTGCCAATCTTAAGACCTTCGGTAGCGCCTTCGCGCATCGCATCGAGCTCACGATGAACCGAGAGAATCAACGGAGCGTTTTCAGCAATACGCAGAACATCCGGATTGATATCGATGCCCTGCCCGCGCAGCTTTTCGACTTCCATGACGAAATGATGTGGGTCAACTACCACACCATTGCCAATCACGCTCAGCTTACCGCGCACCAGACCAGATGGAAGAAGCGAAAGCTTGTAGCTGACGCCATCGATAACAAGTGTATGACCCGCGTTATGACCGCCCTGATAGCGCACGATCACATCGGCGCGTTCGGACAACCAGTCCACGATCTTTCCCTTGCCCTCGTCGCCCCATTGCGACCCGACGACAACCACATTAGCCATTGAGAAAACTCCTCGGTCCGGCATCTCAGCCGTAAATATAACCCAAGGATCGCAAGCAGCCCCGACAGTTTGACGCGAGGTGCTGATCCCTCGTCTCTATACAGACTGAATCGTGCTTACGCGACTCTTTCATGCGCAAAACACGATTATTTTTCATAGAAACGTGGAAAAGGGGGGCTCAAAACGCCAAAAGTGATGGCTTCGCCATGTCAAGAATATGCCAATTCCGTGTCACAACGACTTTATCCCGCTCTGACCATATATAGAGCCTCGTCCGAATAGCCTTTCAGCTTGTCTTCAAGCGCAGGCACATCACGGGTAACGAAGCCCTTTTTCTCCCAGAAACCGTGCGAACCATTCACCGCAACAAGTGCCATGGTCGCAAAACCATCCCGCTCTGCCTGAGCGCCCATCAGCTCGACAACGCGCGATGCTTGCCCGCCAGAACGCACTTCCGGCAAAAGCGCAATATCGTGGATGTAATAGGTGCTGATATCTTTTGGCAGTTCGCCAAGAACCGAATTCAGTGCAGGAACCGAATCGAGTTTCCACGGATGACTGATGCCATAGCCGACGATTTCACTGCCCTTTGCCAGCACGAAACAACCAGCAGGATAAATGTTGAAGCGGTCCCGAAAGACCGCCTCATCCTCGAAGAAGTCGGGATGAACAATGTTAGCAACGGCAGTAACGCCTGCAAAATCCTGCGCCTGCATCCGTCGCCATTCTGCCTGTTCAATCCCGTCTGTCATGTCGTTTAAGCTTCCTCGACGTTAAATTCCAAAGGTCTTGCCGCCTTGATTGCCTCTTGTGCAATCAGTTCGTCAAGTGCTGCCTGTGGAATCCTGTCATCGACATAGAGCATCGCAATGGCATCGCCGCCCGGATGATCACGTCCGAGAGCAAAGTTTGCGATGTTGATATCATGCTTACCGCAGATCGTTCCCAGCAGACCAATCATGCCCGGAATGTCGACATTGGTGACATAAAGCATGTGCGGACCGACTTCCGCATCAAGGTTGATTCCCTTGATCTGGATGAAACGCGCCTTGCCATCTGAGAAGCATGTACCGGCAACCGAACGCTCACGTTCAGTCGTTTTGACGATGAGCTTGATATAGCCATCGAAAATCCCGGACTTGTCACGCTTGATTTCAGAAACGATGATTCCACGCTCTTTCACCATAATCGGGGCGGAAACCATGTTCACATCAGCAACCTGCGGGCGGATCAGACCAGCAAGTGCTGCACTGATCAAAGCGCGGGTGTTCATAGCAGCAGTTGCACCATCAAAAAGCACTTCCACTTCCTGAATGGGCTCATCTGTCACCTGACCAACAAAAGCACCGAGAACTTCTGCGAGCTTCACGAAAGGCCGAAGACGTGGCGCTTCTTCTGCCGTGATCGACGGCATATTGATGGCGTTGGAAACCGCACCCTTGACCAGATAATCCGACATTTGTTCGGCGACCTGAATGGCGACATTTTCCTGCGCTTCGGAAGTCGAAGCACCAAGATGCGGTGTACAGACCACGTTTGGCAGATTGAACAATTCGTTCTCTGTTGCAGGCTCAGTTTCGAAAACATCGATGCCAGCACCGGCAACATGGCCCGATTTCAATGCTTCAACCAGATCCTTTTCAACGATCAGACCACCGCGAGCACAGTTGATGATGCGGACACCCGGCTTGGTTTTAGCCAGCGCTTCCGCATTGATGATCCCGCGTGTTTTGTCCGTCAGTGGCGTGTGCAGCGTGATGAAATCGGCACGCGCCAGAAGCTCATCCAGCTCCAGCTTTTCGACGCCAAGTTCCTGCGCCCGCGCTTCCGATAGAAACGGATCAAACGCAACAACATGCATCTTGAGGCCAATACCGCGCGCAGCGACCACCGCACCGATATTGCCACAACCAACAACACCGAGTGTTTTACCTGTGATTTCTACGCCCATGAAGCGGTTCTTTTCCCACTTGCCAGCACGCGTAGAAACGTCCGCTTCCGGCAACTGACGCGCAACTGCAAACATCAGTGCAATCGCATGTTCTGCCGTAGTGATCGAATTGCCGAAAGGCGTATTCATCACAATGATACCACGGCGCGATGCTGCCGGAATATCGACATTGTCCACGCCAATACCGGCGCGACCAATAACCTTGAGCTTCGTTGCTGCTGCGATCAGCTTTTCCGTTGCCTTGGTGGCAGAACGGATAGCAAGACCATCATATTGGCCGATGACTTCAAGCAGCTTTTCTTTGTCCTTGCCAAGATCTGGCAGGTAATCAACTTCAACGCCGCGGTCTTTGAAAATCTGAACGGCGGTCGGCGACAATTTATCGGATACGAGTACGCGAGGTGCCATAAGGGCCT
>Ga0308157_10002978_pt1 | contig 25922 bp, 36 predicted proteins | sample PhyBR1_FD_201035 | JGI IMG/M metagenome (GOLD analysis project Ga0308157, IMG submission 201035) | Phyllosphere microbial communities from UC Gill Tract Community Farm, Albany, California, United States - DLSLB.R1 | ecosystem: Host-associated > Plants > Phyllosphere > Unclassified | place: USA...
AAATACAATTATTTTAATTAACTTTTTCATAATTGATTTTTTGACGTTATGTATGTAAAACGAATATGAAGAGGAATTTATTACCTGAAAACTATTTTATGAAAGAATGATTGCAAACCCATGTTCCAAAAACAATTTATATACCCGCAATTTTTTGAATGGCAATCTAAAGTTTAAATACCGCCTTGGATTTGTGTGGATTGATTATTATGTTTTTTGATTTTAATGGGAATGAGAAAAAGGGAATAAAAAAGTGATTATATTCGTTGATCATTACGGTGTCCGTAATATTAGAACCACAATCCATACAAACAAAATATGAAGAAATTAATACCTTTTATACTAATCATAATGACATTAAATTCTTGTGTTTTAGGAATTACGGGGGCACCTCATAAACATACTTATAAAGAAATTTACGGGAATAATGAGTTAAATTTAAGTGTTCGTTGCATGTCTATGAATAAAACATTTGAAATAAGAAATGGTAATCCAAACGATTCACTTTATATTAAATCGTTAAGTTTCAAAAATTCGAGTGAAATGAAATCTTTAAATGGTAAAGTAGGACCTGACTCGATAAGACATTACAATTGGCGAATTTTAGATGGGAAATATCATAAAAATTTAATGAATGATACAGTTGAAATAATAAAGATTACAAACCAAAATAATCAAAAAAAATATATATTTATTGCTGATTCTAAGAAGAATTAAAAATAATATTACAGTTAACAATGCTTTATCTCACTGTTTCAATTTCTTCTGTTTCGATGATTGCTTTGCAGATGGTATTAACGTTTTGTACTTTGGTTGAAATTTGTATTTTAGTTGAAAGTTATGGCTTGGGTGACGCACCGTTTATAATCTCTCATCCTGGAGCTTTTAACCTTAAAAAAAACTGTACGAACAAATGAATATTGACCAGATATTAGATAAAATAGAGTTGCTTTCTATAACATCGAAGCTTGAACTTAAGAAATATGTTTTAGAAAAAAGCTATCCCAAGAACCATATCATCATAAGAGCAGACAAGGTTGAAAAAAATATCTACTTTATAAAAAAAGGAATAGCACGGACTTTTTCGTATATCGGTGATGATGAAATTACATTTTCTTTTGGAAAAGAAGGTGATACGATTGCTTCGTTGAAAAGCTACATAGGTAAGCAGAGAGGATATGAAAATATAGAACTTCTGGAAGACTGTGAACTTTACGAAATCAACTCAGAATCTCTTCACCGCCTTTTTAATGAGAATATTGAAATATCTAACTGGGGTAGAAAATTCGCCGAAAATGAACTTCTAAAAGCTGAAGAAAGACATATTTCAAGACAGTTTGGAACTGCAACCGAACGGTACACAACTCTTTTAAAAAACTACCCCAACCTTATTCAAAGAGTTCCTCTAGGGCATATAGCCTCATATTTAGGAATCACACAGGTAAGTTTAAGCCGTATAAGAACAAATATAAAATAGAATTCACTTTTTATCATTTGTATAATTTTTGTACGAACGATATACAGAACTTTGTAAAAAGTTTAAAGAAAATGAATGTCATCATAAGAAAAGCAGAAGAAAAAGACAGTGAAAAAATTTGGTCTTTAATGGAGCAATTAGCTGTTATTGAAAAATACATTGACCGTTTTGCCATTACACCTGAAATAGTGAAAGAAAGTGGTTTTTACAAAAATCTGCCAGATTTTTACTGCATTGTTGCAGATGACAACGGTACAATTGCCGGAATGCTGGTTTATTATTTTTTACCTTATACAGCGCAAAACAGACCGGCTATTTATATGAAAGAACTATTTGTGGATGAAGATTACAGGGGACATAAAATTGGCGAACGGCTGATGGATGCTTTACGAAAAGAAGCTGAAATGAATAATTGCAATCTAATAAAATGGACAGTTGCACCTTGGAACAAAGCAGGACAAAAATTCTACAAACGATTGGGAGCAACAGAAAATAATGAGTGGCTTAACTATGAATGGAAACTGTAATGATGAGCAAGATTAAAGTAACAAAAACAGGAAAAGAAGAGATTCTGCAATTGCAAAAAATTGGCAGAGAAACTTTTTATGAAACATTTTCTGGGAGTAATACCGAAGAAAATATGAAAAGCTATTTAGAAAGCGGTTTTTCAACTGATAAATTAACTACCGAACTAAACAGCAAAACCTCTGAATTTTATTTCGCCAAACTTGACAACGTAGTAATTGGTTATTTAAAACTCAATTTTGGGCAATCGCAAACCGAACTAAAGGACGAAAAAGCCCTTGAAATTGAAAGAATTTATGTACTTAAAGAATTTCACGGAAAAAAAATAGGGCAGATTCTATACGATAAAGCCTTAGAAGTTGCCAAAGATAGGAAAGCCGATTATGTATGGTTAGGAGTTTGGGAAGAAAACCCTAGAGCCATAAGCTTTTACAGGAAAAATGGTTTTGTTGAATTTGACAAACACATTTTTGTTCTAGGTGATGACGAGCAAACTGATATTCTGATGAAATTAGAGTTGACGAAAAACTAAAAAGTAGCAACATTTGGAAACAGCATGCAGAAAGTCTTAATTGAATTTTTGCGATTATGTAGAAATTTTTATTTTAGTTGAACGTTTATGATATGAAATGCCAACTATTCCCCAAGTGTAATAACGTTACCTGTTATTTTAAAAGAAAATAAAGTGCAAAAAAGCAATTTTGAAATAAAGCTTCTTGATTTATTTTGGCTTAAAAACGAAGATGAAGACCTGAATGTTACAATTAACGAGCATAGATCAGGTGGAGTATTTATGATACCGATGGGTTGGTCTAATTTTGAAACGGTAGGAATATATAAGAGGATAGAATGAATATAATACTAAGACTTGGTGTTAAAATATATCTAAAGTAGTTGTCTCAGTGATCTAAAGGGCGTTTAATTTCATAAATTAGAAAAAACTATAAATAATAAATCTTATAACTATGAAATGTCCCAATTGTAATGAAACGCTGCTGATTACCGAAAGGCAAACTGTTGAAATAGATTATTGCCCATCGTGCAGAGGTGTATGGTTAGACAGAGGCGAATTAGACAAACTATTGGAGTTTGCATCTAGTCAGAAGACGGGTGAACGTTACAGCCAGCACACTGACAGAATTCATGACAAAGACCGTTATGAAAGCCGAGACCGAAATTATAACGATAAGGAAAAATACGATCAGCAATATCCCCGAAAAAAGAAATCGTTTCTATCTGATTTTTTTGATTTTGATTAATTATCTGATTATTAATTTACAAAATTAATTGGTAGTGTATTATCGATTTTAGTCAGTATTTAAAAGTATAAGAATTATAATTAAATTAATAAAAACACAAAAGATAAATTCACTATATTTGAATTCATAAGTGTTTTTTTTGGTTATAAAAGAGGTTGCGAGTTTCTTACTTCAACCTCTTTTTTTAATGTATTTCGCTTTACTATTTAAATTGTAAATACATATCATAAACTTTAAATATAACAGTAAAAAAAAATTGAAAAAGATAATTGTAATATCAGCTATTGACTTACACCTTATTGATAAAGTAAGGGAATTGCGAATTGTTTCTGATCCATCTGTTTCACAGGAAATGCTCTCGTCAGCTATAGGACAGTCTGCAGGCTTTATAGAGGGAATAGAAACCTTTCAAGACAACAGCTTTTATTCCATTCGCCAACTCAACCTTATTGCAAACTACTTCAATATTAAAGTTTCAAAATTGTTTCCTGAGGATGGTATTACGGATGATTTACTGGAACTGGAAATAGAACTGATTAAAATGGCACCAACCGCTATACAGATAGATAAATACGGTGAGGTAATAAAAAATTACAGAATTATAAATGGTAGTGTAATTACAATTAAAAGTAGCTAACCAATAAAACTTATTTGAATGAAGATAATATCAGTAAGACAAAATCCAGAATATAAAGAAATAGCAATAAAATATTTTCAAGACAGTTGGTCTGAAATTTCACCCGTTATTTATGAAGATTGTATCTCAAATAGTATTAATGCTAAACAATCTTTACCGCAATGGTACATATTGGAAAAAGACGGAGAAATAATAGGTTGTGCGGGATTAATAACAAACGACTTTATAAGCAGAATGGATTTATATCCTTGGATTTGTGCACTATATATTGAAGAAAAACATAGAGGAAACGCTTATGGTGCATTGCTTATAGAAAAGGCTAAAGAAGACACGAAAGCGTTCGGATATAGATACTTGAATTTATGTACAGACCATATAGGTTATTATGAGAAATACGGATTTAAGTATATAGGTCAAGGTTATCATCCTTGGGAAGAAGAATCAAGAATTTACCAAATCGAGGTATAAAACGTCACATAAAATGAACTTTGCAATAGTTTTTTATTCTGGTATAGGTTTACGCATCTTTAGCTAAAACTATATTAGGACAAGACAGGTTGATGAAGAGTAATATGGCTTCGGGATCTAAATTGCAGTAATTGGGTATATGTAGATTCTAAGATATTTGGTTCCTTTAGATACACAAAGTATAAAAAGCACTAAACAAATAAAAAAAAGACCGTTCGGTGATTTTAACTTAAAAATTTTATATTTGGTCTTTAGTAAGAGTTGTAATCACTACAATAAATAACTTATATGCCATTAAAAAAAACATAGGAGTAAAAAAATGAAGAAATTTAAACAACTTAATTTTATCGTTATAACTTTGCTCATTCTTACAACTTTAAGCTCTTGTAAAGTTACAAGATTTGTTGTTTATAATTTTGCAGACATTAACGACCATAAGAAATTTAGTGCAAGAAACATTGAAAACGGCACAACAAAATTCATTTTTCCTATTGCTGAAAAAGGCAAGTTTCCGAAAGAACTGCATTTGAAAGACAAAACGTATCCTTTTGAACAATATTTAAAAGACAATAAAACAGTTGCATTTTTAGTAATTAAAAACGACAGTATTCAATACGAAAAATATTGGGGTAATTATGATTCGACCTCAATAGTTCCTTCATTCTCAATGGCAAAATCTATTACTTCAATACTGATAGGCTGTGCTATTGACGACAAACTAATTGGGTCGGTAAACGAACCAATAACAAATTATATTCCAGAACTAAAAGAAAGTGGTTTTGAAAAGGTAACTATTGAACATTTACTACAAATGACTTCCGGTATTGATTTTAATGAAAGTTATTCAAATCCGTTCGGAGATGCTGCAACTTTTTACTATGGAACCAATTTGCGAAAAGCAATTGACAAAATGAAGTTGAAAGTAGAACCAGAAAAACAGTTTGAATATGTAAGTGGAAATACACAACTTTTGGGATTAGTGTTAGAAAGAGCCTTAAAAGACATTACAATTACCTCTTATCTTGAAGAAAAAATTTGGAAACCTTTAGAAATGGAATTTGACGCAAGTTGGAGTTTAGACAGAAAAAAAGACGGACTGGAAAAGACTTTTTGCTGTATTAATGCGAGAGCGAGAGATTATGCGAAAATTGGACGACTTTATCTAAACAAAGGTAACTGGAACGGGAAACAGATTGTATCTGAAGATTGGGTGAAACAATCAACCAAGGTTGACACAACGAAAGGAAGCGTTTGGTACTATCAATATCAATGGTGGCTTACAACACAAACAGGTGATTTTATGGCTCAAGGAATTTTAGGCCAATACATTTATGTGAACCCCGAAAAAAATCTGATAATCGTAAGACTTGGAAAAAAAGAAGGAAAAGCAGATTGGTGGGAACTTTTATCGACTTTAGGGAAAGCATACTAAAACAAAAAAAATCATGATCAGAAAATGTACACTAAGCTATTGAGACTACAACGGAGGTATGGATTTTATTATGAAAGGTATCGAAAACAGAGATTTTACAAAACAAAAATACAACAGTGCCACCTGCTTAAAAATGGGCAAATACGGTCATTACATAGATTTTTCAGCTACACTGGAAATGCCGACCTTTTCTCGATCTGTTTATCTACCTTCATCTTTTAATAAAATGAGTATGATAATTACTACTAATGGAGCCATTGCAAAGCTGCTGTACAAATATATGGAAGCCCTAGTAACTCCTATTATATTATGGGAGTCTGTGATCCCTCCTAAGTTAGTCACCAAACCTGCCAGAGCAGCACCGAAAGAAGTCGCTATAAGTTGAACAGTGGTCACTGAAGAAGATGTTAGGTCCTCTTCTCCTGAAGGAGCTGAAGAAAAAACTTTGGTTAACAAATGAGGCCATCCCATTCCTATTCCTGATCCGATGGCTAGAAGGAATATACAGTTTAAAACAAGAGTCCAATCCGGAGATAATGTGTTTGTCATGGCTATATAACTCAATCCTATTAAACCAATGAACATTAAAAACGTTCCTGATATTATGACTTTTTGCACTGAACGCCCATTATAGCCGGAAAACAGTATAGAGGATAAAGTCCATCCAATCGCTATTAAGACGGTAAGATATCCCGCCTTTAACGGGGTGAATTTGTAGATCACTTGTGCAAAGTAAGGAACATAGATTTCAATAGAAGTAGCGATGGTAAGCAGAGCCATAACAATATAGGTTGAGCCAAGAGCAGATGAGATTTTATATGCACCTGTAGGCAGTAACCGGGTTTTGTTCTTTTTTTCCGTCAATATAAGTAGGAGTAAAAATAACAGGGCAATTATAACTCCCAATATATTTTCCAATACGCCTTTTTGCAGACTTCCAACGGATACAGCTAATACAGCCGAACTAAGTAGTGAAAGTTTTAAATATGGTATTGGTTTTATTGTCTTATTGTTTCTTTCTTTTGGTAATATTATTGAGGCTGTTATAAAAATGAAAACGCAAAATAGCAACAATACTCCAAATGACCATCTCCAATGTCCGTGCTCTGCAAATACTCCTCCAAGAAAAGGTCCTGAAAAAGCTGCGACACCCCACATTCCTGAAACTAAAGCCATAGCTCTTGCCCATAAGTTTTCAGTAAAAACTAATCTAATCATAGCATAGGATAATGCAAAAAGCAACCCTCCCCCATATCCTTGAATAAAGCGACCAATTAATAAATGGGTCATGGCTGGTGCTATTGTACAAAGTAATGTTCCTATACTAAAAAGTAAAATTCCAATTTGATAGGCTTTTCTGGGCCCCGATTTAGCCATTTGATTTGCTGAAATCACAGAACCTATTACAGATGCTACTACAAAGATGGTTGTATTCCAGGCATAGTATTCAAGTCCTCCAATTTCTTTTATGATTGAAGGCATTATGGTTGTTGCCAAATACACATTGGTTGCATGTAACATGACTGCTAGAGCAAGTACAATTGCCTTTAAGGAATTCCCTTTTGAAAAAAGATCTGACCATGATGCTTCTTTTCCATTATGTATAGCGGTATCTATATCTTCCATTTACAGAGTATTAAATTACTTTGCAAAGTTCAAAAAGAATGAAGTCACTAACAATATCCTATCTTCGGAATAAAGTTCAAATTTTTCGGATTTATCATCAAATTGGTGGATTAAATAACTTTATTCTTTTCACAAAAAGTAATCTATAGGGCTGATTAGAAAAATTATCAATATGGTATTCTACATTTTTTTTCTATAGTCATTAGGTGAAATTGTCATATGACTTTTAAAAAATCGTGAGAAGTATGAAGCTGTTTCAAAACCAAGTACACTGGAACATTCTTTTATGGATAAGGTAGAATGTTTCAGTAAATATTGACTCTCAAGTAATATTCTTCCATGAATAATTTGCAATGCGGTGTATCCTGTTTCTTCTTTTACAACTTCTGTTAAGTGCTTGGCAGAAATTCCAAGGTGTGAAGCGTACTGTCCAATAGAACTCCATGTAGAAAAATATTGCTCAACCAGTCTTTTAAATTCATAGGTTAATTGATAGTTCCTGTTCATGTTTTTTTCAAAACCTAATAAGCAGTATTCACAAGCCCGGTTGTATTCATATAAAATTTCCATCAGGACTAATCGAACGATATCTAAATGATAAGCGTATTGTGACTCGATTTCTCTTTTGACAGATGTAAATTTATCCGCTACGATTGAGAACCTTTCATTGAGTTGGTATATAGGAGGATAATTGCTGTTAAGTAATAATAACTCATCAATAACTCCTTCCTTTAAAAACATCTTTTGCAAGAAGGTCTTTACAAAGAAAATCTGTCTTATATCTAAGTTAGCAGAGACGCTGTTAATAGAAAATATTACGTCAGGAGGAATAATAGCTATTGTATTTGGACTTAATTCAAATTGGTGAAAACCGACTTTGATGGAGGATGAACCAGTATAAGAAATTAAAACAGTGTAATAATCATTTTTCACAGGTGTATCTATCCTAAAATTCTCTTTGCCTTCGTGATACTTTACTTCAAACTCTATCATATAGAATACTCTACTTTTTAAAAATTGGAGTTAAATTAAGCTGTCTTTGGATTTGCTTAAACAACCAAGATACATAACCAATTTTATATTTAAAAAATTACTCAAATCCCTTGTGAACAAGTGTTAATAATTATTGCACTTTTAAAAACTGTTTTAAAATATTGAAAAATAATTCTAATTGATTTTCATACGCTAAATGGCCTGCGAAAGGAATATTTAAAAGTGTTGAATTGTCTATAAATTCTGCAACTTCGCAAACACTTTCTCTGGAAAATAAATGGTCTTGGTCGCCTCTTACAATAAGTGTCGGACCATTTATTTTACTCACATTTTCATTGGGAAATCCCTTTGCTGTTTGATCAAGCCATAATGCGATCATTGATTTTATTAGTTTCTCAAAATCAGGTCCAGGATTCAATCTTTGATAGCTATCAAAACTTTCCGGGAACTTTGCTTTCCAACTATCAGCCGTTATATTCAAAAATTTCTTCAGTCAATAATGAATCCTTGATGTTCCAAGTTGCACCAATAGTAACAACTTTTTTAATTCTTATAGTACTTTCAATTGCCATTCTATAAGAAATAGTTCCTCCATCGCTAAATCCAATAATTGTTATGTCATTGATATTTAGTGATTCTAACAAAGACCCAATATCAAGTTACATACGTTCGTAAGTTAGACCTTCAACTCCAAGAGAAGATTTTCCTTGTCCCCTACTATCTACGCCAATAATCCTAAAAGCGTCTCCTAAAAGTGGAACCACAGAATTAAAATCTTCTATATTTCCTAAACCTCCATGTAGAAAAACTAAAACAGGCTTGTCTGGATTACCAACTTCTTTATAGTAAATCTTCACTTTGCCAATACTGAAATGTTGTCCTTTTGGATGGTCAAATTTATTTATAGGTGTCTTTCTTCTGATACAACTACCCTTACTGAAGATAAGAAGCGAATATGTTTTTATAATACAATCTCAAACAAGCTAAATGATCCTTCTTTATAATGTTCGGGTAACTCCGGGGTCCATTTAATTTGAGTGACTCCTTTAAACGTAAAACCACAGCTCATGTAATAGTTGTTTATTTTGTCATTTCCACTATGGGTATCTAGTCTAATGTATTTTTTTTTATTTTCAATTGCATATTCTTTTGCCCAAGCGACGATTTTTGTTACATAAGAATTCCCTCTAAATAAAGGATTTGTAGCTATTCTGTGAATATAAATTGCGTTATCGTTAGCAGACTCGTTCCAGATAACATCATCTTTAAAGGTAAGTAGAAATGTACAAGCTACGACTGATCCCTCTACTATAACGAAATGTCTATTTTCATCGATTTCCTTTTGTACCTGAGCTAATTTAAAACCTTTCCAACCTTTATTGCCAACTTGTAGTTTATATGCTGAGGCCTGTTCATAAACTTTGAAGATATCAGCAATATCATCAACTGTACTTTTTCTTATTTCCATTGTCTAATTAAATTTCTGATATAACTGTTTATTTCGCTTTATTAGCATGATTTAGTGATCTGTGGCAAATATATTTTATTTTTTCGTTTAACAATCTACCAAAGTATTATAACTTTTCTACTATGGGCCGTTACAATGCTTTACTATCACTTTTAAACATCACAGCGGAAGAAGTCAAAGGCGAGCGGAGCGTTGAGACCTTAAACGAATTGTTCTACGTGGCATTGGACGAAAATGGCAACAAAATAAGAAATCAGTTCAAATCATCGTTTTTTGGGAAAAATGCAGGCGATGTACAACTGAAAAAACACTTTGAGCAGTCCAAAAAGAAAAGAATAGACACTTACCGTAGAGTTTTGAAGTTCTATATTTTGGCAAAAGAGGGAAATGACTGATGAAATCAAAAAAAGAAAACTTATTCAATATTTAAACAATTTGATTTCAATAACAGAAAATCTTATAGATTTGAGTATTCATAATCCTTGTAAAGGATAAGATAAATAAGAGCATATAGAATTCCTAGAAATTATGTTATACGTAAAAGACCAACAGACAAAAAGGAATTGTTTACTTTGCAATTAATCAATATTATAAATTATGAAATGTTTGTTATCGATATTTTTATTCTTACCCTTAATTTTATTTGGGCAAAACAACATTGAGGAAATAGTAAACGGTGAATATAAAAAAGGACATTTCAATGGAACTGTTCTCTATGCGGATGGAAAACAACTGGTAAAAATTAACAAGGGGTTTTCCAATATTCAGTTTGATGTAGAAATAAATAACCAGACCCGTTTCCCAATTGCTTCTGTAACAAAACTTTTCACATCAATTGCCATTATACAGCTCCAGGAAAAAGGGCTTATTGATTTTGAAGATAAAATTGAGAAATACATCCATAACATTCCCGAAAACTGCAAAAACATAACCATACGGGATTTGATGACACATTATTCGGGATTTGAAAATGAACCGGTTAGTGCAGTGATGAATAAGTATTTGATAGATGATTATATTAAAAATTTTGTAAAGAAATCAACAGCTGACACATTGAAATTTAACTATAACAATGTCGATTTTGTTCTACTATCAAAAATCGTAGAAAGCATTACAAAAAAGACATTTTCACAATCAATCGCAGATGTAATTATCAAGCCACTGAAACTGCAAAATACAGGATTCGTAAGCGAAAACGAAATCATTAAAAACTTAGCTTACGGCTATCATAACTATTCATTTGGAGAAGGCGAAAAAAACGAACCGCTTTTTAATGACAGAAGGTACATATCTAATTATTACGGAGCAGGTGGAATGTTTTCGACTACAGAAGATATTTACAAACTTCTATTAGCTATAAAAGACAACATACTTATTTCCGAAAAATCAAAAGATCAATTTCTTCTAAAGCCACAAACCGCCGATTATATAGATTGGCTTTCCGGTAAACCTACTTTTGGGTTTTACTTTGATCACAAAGAAAATGTGTATAGAAGAAGCGGAAGCATTGACGGATTTAATTCGGAAATCATCGTGAACAGAGAGTTTGATAAAATTTTAGTCATTCTTTGTAATACCGATACCGCAGACCTGCAGAATTTAGCAAACAAGATCTATTTTAAATTGAATTAAAATATGAAAAACATGCAGCTCATAGAAACCATTCTATACGTAAATGAACTACAAGCAAGCGCAGAGTTTTGCTTTCAATTCTTTCGCCAAAATACTGACTTAATGTTCCGGGAATGACGGAATTTAAACTTGTACAAAATTTTAAATTGAAAACAAAAAAACAGAATACCGCCATTTTACAGGAAGCTATAAAAGCGAAATTACAAAAGAAGTAGGTCTTAAAGGAAGTCTGAAAGCCGACAGCATAATGCGCTTTTGGCTATCGATTGAAAAATTGACAGAAAGACGACAGTCGATCGGGTTTATAAAGAAACTGATCTATCGTATTAGGTACGGCATCAAAGATCCATCGTTCTATAGGAACTTCTATGAAGAAATGATTTTGAGGACTTGCTTTGCTATGTTCAATTGCATCCGCTGCAAGTGGTAACCTTTATGCGTTCTATAAAAAAAGAACACATTAAAATTGTGAATATCTATTTAAAAAACACACTTTACTTCTTCACTTTTAAACCTATCTTTGCCATCCTAAAAAAATAAAGATATGAGTGCAACATGGTATGAATGTAAAGTAAAATATAGAAAGTTAGATGAAACCGGAAAACAAAAAGTAGTTACAGAACCCTATTTAGTTGATGCTTTATCTTACACAGAAGCTGAAAAGAGAATAAACGAAGAGATGAAAGCTTTTATTAGCGAAGAATTTAAAATTACCAACATTACTATGGCGAATTATGCAGAAATTCATCCATTTGAAAATGCAGATCGTTGGTTTAAATCTAAAATTTCTCTGTTGGCATATGATGAAGAAAGCGGTAAAGAACGAAAAACTAATTTTTATTTACTGATACAAGCCAATGACGTAAGAGAAGCCTTTGATAATACCGTGATTATTATGAAAAACACCATGGGTGACTATACCGTTACTGCTATATCAGAATCAGCGATTGCAGATGTTTTTCCTTATTTTAGTGGCGAGGAAGGTGATGCAGAAAAATTAGAACGATTTAATATCTTAAAAAATGCAAGTTTAGAAAACGATCAATGGAAAGAAAATAAAGATGCCGCATTGATTGATGCGTTAGAAATTTAGAAAATAGCAACGGGTTTTTAATATTTACTTCTTTTGTTTTCGACTGTGCTAGAACTGACGGAAATTTGGAATGATAGAAATATTCTACTTCGAGATCTTCATTTCAGTAAAAGATAAAATAAAGGTAAAAACAGCCCAGTACCAATATACCACAGTACGGAAAACTTTTAAAAGCCAGTACTACATTTTGTACACAGAATCAGTAGTTAAAGCTTAAACCTGTTCTACGCTTAGGATACCAACCGGGAGTTTTTTACCTTTCAGCATAATCATTCCCAGTTCTTCAATCTTAAAAAGATCATTCCATTTTGTAACCTCGGTAAAACTGGCAGATATCAGAATCTTTTTGTCGTACTGATTGCACATTCCCTGTATACGTGCCGCGGTATTCAAAGTATCGCCATGATAAGCTATATCCCTTTTTATTTCGCCAATCTCTACTGCGGTAACCTTCCCTAAATGTAAACCTGCTTTAAAACACGGAACCAAACCATATTTGTTAATGTAGTACTCACTCCGGTATAAAAACTGCTCTTCGCAGGCAAAAAAGAACTGAACGCAGCTCATGTTCTCCATTTTTTCATTGACCTTCCAGCTTATCACAATCTCATCGCCTACATATTGGTATACTTCGGCATTATACAGATTGAGCATTTGGTTAATATCTGTAAAACTGTCCCTTATAAAGCTGCTGTATCTGATATGTCCCAATTCTTCTGCGATGGTTGTTGAGGACTTGAGATCCATAAACATAAAAATACGTTCTTCTTCTTTAGGTTCTCTGTATTTTCCCAATAATAATGGGACGAGTACTCCCGGACCATACTTTTTATTTACCTGCAGCACAAAAGTTATAACAAGAATCATAAAAAAACTGTAAATAACCACGATAAGAAAGAGATTTCCCCATATTGTATCATTAACAACCGGTGAATATTTGCTGAATGCCGGTGAAAGTAGTGCATTGTATAAAACAAACCTTAAAAAATTAAAACATACAATAAGTAATACCAAAGACATGAAGGATTTGAGTACAATTATTTTTCCCAAAGGTTTGTTCCTAAAAAACTGTTTATCAAAAAAATAATCCAACAAGCCCAATGCGCAACCGTATAAAAATCCTGTAATACCACCTGCCAAGAGAAGTGGCCATGGATTAGTTTCAATCTGGACCGAAAATGAGAGTGCTAAATTCACACTTGCCAAATGCACGGTAAATGACAACAATATATAGGCAGTAATCCAAAAACTTACTTGCGGTGATACATGATTCAATATCGGATGTCGGCTAGCAAACCTTCTAGCCCTGGTTGTGTAATCTGCCAGTCCCCCCATTATAATTTATTATTTGTTAATTATTATTCAGGTGAATATTTTAGTGATGCATCTACAAATTACCATCACCATATGCCTTACGGAACGCTGTAAGATTCCGTTTGTAATGTTCGATTAAGAGGATATATTACTTATAATTCCTCATGACCTGTCAATTCTAAAGGTTTACATTCGGTGCTGGAATGTGTGCCTTTTCCATTCAAAGATAAGAAGTTAAAACGAAACTTTTTTTTGTCTATGTAACGTTAGGAACTCCATATTACTTATATAAAAATGATTAAAACAGGTTTTCTGTTTTATCTAAAAAATCACCAACTGCTTCTTTGATATCTATTCCGGATCTTTCAGCCAGAACAATGAGCCACCAAATATTTTCGCCAAGCTTATGTTTAAGTTCTTGTCCAGATCCGGTTTTGGGCCAACGCTGTTGTTGCGACATAATGTTACGTCCGACCAGCCCCGCATCGGTTAAATAAGCCAGAGTGTCCTCTTCCACCGTCCATTCACTTCCATGGTGCAACAGTTCCAGCTCGTGGTATTTTTTTCTAATTTCCATAGAGCGACGAATGATTTCGTCTAAATTATCTATCTTCATATTATTATTTTTATTACTGAATTAAATCTGCTTTTAAATAAATTATTTTTCCTTCGTTGAATTTAAAATCAAACGTACCGTTAATTTTACCTTCAGGAAAATCTCCTATAAACTTTACTTCCAAATGGGCATGTTCTTCATCAATTACATTAAGCTGTACCTGTTCGGTACGGGTATTGTAACCGATAAAGTAGCTGTCAAAATATTGTTTAATTCCTTTATGCCCTTTAAACTTTCTGCCTACAGAAGGATCCTCTAGAACAGCTTCGGGATGGTAAAAATTCAGGTATTTTTCGATATCGAATGCATTACCGGCGGCAATCCAATTTTTAATAAATGTTTCAATATTCATATTATTACTATTGTTTAGCCCACATTGGATTTGTTTTTAATACAGCCAGATGAACCGGGCAAAATGGAGAGTGAGCTCCAGGAAGATATCCAATGCTCATTAGGAACTCATTTACGATCTCACCACCTGTAAAACGGAATGTTTTTTTAAACAGTTTTACCCATTCTTCTTTAGGTTTGGGATGCTGATGTTCCAGCCATTTTTCAAAACTGCCATATTCCTTTTGCAATAGCAAAATGGTTTTTGCGTTTTCAATTGCTGCATTAACCTTAAGTTTATTGCGGATAATTCCTGCATCGTTCAGTAATCGTTCACGGTCTTTTTCTGTATAAGCTGCCACTTTATCAAGATTAAAATTATCATATGCTTTGCGAAAGTTTTCCTCTTTTTTAAGGATAGTTTCCCAGCTCAGTCCCGCCTGATTTATTTCCATAATCAAACGACCGAAAAGCTCATTATCATCGTGAATGGGAAATCCGTAATGATGGTCATGATAATTCTGGTGAAGGCTTCGGCTTGGTTCCTTCATCGTAGGTATGTGGTTGCAGTAACTCATTGTTATTAATTTATGTTAGTACAAAGATGGACTAAACTGTGAAGTTAAAGTTCGTCAAAATGGAAGGTTTCGTTGCCATTTTGACGAATTTTAACTATGCTTTCAAACAGCTTATTTCCCTCTGTTTTCGATTGTCTGAGGATCGATAGTATTTGGTGCTGCGTGGTGTGAAAGATCTCCTGCCAGTGTGATGATAAGTTCCCTAACCGAAAACTCCCAGTGGTCATCCACCCGCTTAAAAGTATCATGGTAACGGCCCACGGCAATTGGCTGTAAAGAAAGTCCTTTTTCGGCATCTGCTTGTAAAATCGTAAGATAGGATACCGCCGTTGCCTCATCTGTATCTTCCTGAATATCCAAAACCGTGTTGGTGGTCAGGTGTGCGGTTCTGAGGGTTCCGTCAGTATAGACCTGCAAGTTTTTGCTCAATTGGCTAACCACCCCATCTTTGCCTTCCATCACATTACCTGGGGATATAATTTTCCCGTTGGCAAATAAATCTCCAACCTTATCAAATCTGGCCTGATCTACATAATGCGTGTACCGGGCAATTAAGTTATGGATCTGCTGTTCGCTGCTCATTTTTAAATTTGATTTTTTTGTTAAGGATTATTCTCGATTAAATAGGTATCGGGAATATCGTTAATGATATCCTCACCGTAAGCTGAACCCGGAGATTGATATCCCATTTTAAAGTCGCCATTTAAGATGCGATGTGCCACCGCTACTACCGAAAGCGGTGTAAGGTCATATCCCGAAGGAGCATCTACATAAGCTTTTACTATTTTCCCGTCTTTGCCTGTAAGTTCAGCTGAAATCCCATTTCGCCCCGCTGCCCGTTCTTCCTTGGTCGGTCCATCGGGCAAATTTTCGGCTGTTAAATCCTGAAGTTCCGTGGCAGGCAGTTTTAGAGAAAAAAACTCTTCGATATTTGGAATTCCCGTGGATTTGTAGCTCAGGATAATTCCTCCCAGAGGCGTTGGCATACATTCCACTTCCTCTTGACCAAACAAAAACATTTTCGACTTTGGATCAGGATTATCAATAATTTCACCATTTCTACGGACTAATATACCTAAGTCAGCGATGTTCTTGCTGCTCAATACCGAACCTTTGGAGAAACCTCCATAGTGACGGAAGCCTATTTTCAGGTATTCAGGCTCTGCCACCAACTTTGAAAGATGCACCACCAAGGCGTCATAGCTTACAAAAAGTCCTGCACCTGATATCAACTGTATTCCAGCATCCCGAGCTTCCCTGTCCAGCGATTGTGCCAATCGGTAGGTATCCAGTTCCGCACTGATATCCAGATAATGAACACCAGCTTTGAGGCAGGCTTTCATCGCTTGGTCGGCAGTGAACTTAAATGGACCAGCGGCATTGATTAGAACCTGTTTACCATCTAATGCTTTTTTCCAAGCGTACTCAGTATCTACATCAAAAATGTGATAACCAACCGATAATTCTTCTGCCAATTTTCGGATTTTATAGGGTTCACGCCCTGCAATCTCAAAATCAATATTTAACTCCTTTGCCCTGGCTGCAATGATTTTTCCGGTATATCCGGTTGCCCCATAAATCAGGAGCTTATTTTTCTTGTTGTCCATATTCTAAAATTATTTAGGGGTTAAGCACTACAAAGATGGATTTGACCCTCCGTCAATAATATAATTTACCCCTGTGATATAGGATGCTTTTGGAGATACCAAAAAGCCAACCAGTTCAGCTATTTCCTCCGGCAGAGCCATCCTTCCCAATGGTATTCCGCCGAGGCTATCCATCAAATTTTGTGTTACCTGTTCTATGCTCAAACCCGATGTTTCGGCCAGTGATTGCAGGTAGACATCCATTGTATCGGTCTTTACCATTCCCGGAGAAACCGTAGCCACCCTGATCCCTTTTGGGCTAAACTCTTTCGACAAACTTTTGCTGTAATTATTCAGGGCCGCTTTGGCAACAGCATAGCCGCCCAATGATTGATATACGGGAAGTGTGCCTGTGACTGAAGATATATGGACGATGACACCGCTTTTCTTTTCTACCATCTGCGGCAAAATCGCCCTGTCTATGCGTACGGCAGATTGAAGGTTCAATTGCAGGTCATTTTCCCAATGTTCATCGGTAAGGGCTCCAAACCCACCCGAAGGACTGGTAGAACCACCCATATTATTGACAAGAATATCGATTGAACCAAATTTTTCATTTATTTCAGTAACCACCTTATCGGTTTCATTGGCAATAGTCAAATCTGCGGCAATGAAATGATGTTTTGCTTGCTGTTCTGCAGGAAGGCTTCTAGCCGTTACGACCACAATTGCACCAGCATCCGACAGCCTTTCGGCGATTGCCCTGCCTATGCCTTTTGTTCCTCCGGTTACAAGAGCTACTTTACCTCTAAGTTCTTTTTCCATTTTATCTTTTTTAAATTGAATGATCTGTCGAAACCAATGTTCCCGATCTTATTATTTTTTTGTACTATACTTAAATTAACCGGTTATTAAACTGATGGATATGTACCCCCATCAACAAGCATATTGGCTCCCGTGATGTAACTGGCACCATCCGATACCAAAAAAGCCACCATATTTGCAATTTCTTCCGGTTCGGCCAAACGGTTCATAGGCACGCCACCCAGGCTATCCATAAGCTGTTGTGAAGCTTCTGCTACGGTTTTGCCAATTGTCTGTGCATAGTTCTCCAAAAAAGTTTCCATAGCTGTTGTTTTAACCATACCAGGGGATACTGTATTTACCCGAACACCGTTTTTGGCAACTTCATTGGCAAGTGTTTTACTGTATGCGTTTAAAGCCGATTTCATTACCCCGTAAGAGAAATTGGACTGGTACAAGGGTATCTTGCCGTTCAGTGAGGAAATATGGATCACCACTCCCGAGTTCTTTTCGATCATCTTTGGAACCATAGCCTTATCCAGCCTGATGGAAGCCAAAAGATTGAGTTCGATATCCCTATTCCAGTCGTCGTCGCCAAGCATCTGAAAACCTCCTGCCGGAGAGGAAGTACCGCCCACATTGTTGATCAGGATATCCAGCGTTCCGTATTTTTCGATGATTTTTCCTGTCAGCTCAGTTATAGCGTTACTGTCGGTCAGATCGGCCGCTATAAAATGATGTCCGCTTTCTTGTCCGGATGGTTTTCGTGCCGTTACCACAACTGTTGCTCCATTGGATGCCAACTTATCCGCGATGGCTTTTCCAATCCCTTTTGTTCCGCCCGTAACCAGAGCTATCTTGCCCGATAATTCTTTAGTTGATTTATCCATTATTGTTTGTAATTATTGAAACGTTTGTTTCAGATTTATTTAAAAAAATTTAGTGTTGTTTTATTACCGGATCACGCAAAATAGTTTGCAGATGCTCCTGACTTTGTCCCAGTTCAAAGTGGCTCAAGTGGATTTCGTGGTGCATTCCGGATTTTTTAAATCCATTCTCTGTAGCAAATCTTTGCAGTATTGGCAATGTTTGCAATTCTCCTGCAAAAGGTCCCTGGTGTAAAAGCTGTACACAACTTCCTGCTGTGTAGGTAAAGTGCTCAAAGTCTTTTGCGAAAGGGAGATTGCTTGTTTCCCTAATCTCTTGGATGGCTTCAGCTTTTACAAAGTCGGGAATGCGGATCACGATGCGGTATTTCAAAAGATCTAAATCTACCGTAGTATAGAAATTACCGATATCTACATATCCCACTTCTTCCTCATCAAACCAGTAGAATATTTCTACCACGGTGCTCGAAAATGCCAAATCTATTGCAGCATAATGCTGCTCTAATGCTGCAACAAATTCTTTGATAGCAGCCTTCTTTTTATAGAAAAGAGCCGTTCCGGGGCTTCCTTCTCCAAGAATAGACACATAGTTTGCTTCACCTATCTCTGCTACTTCTGGCTTTTCATTAGCCGAGAAATAATCTTTGTACTCATTTAGTATATTCATAATTTTAAAACATCTGTTTCAGATTTAGACAAAAAAATTATTGGTTGATTTGTTTGATCAAGAACGCTGCCATATTCTTGATGCGGGTTTTGTCTTTATGAATGATAAAAAATTCGTGCCACCCGCTAAAATGATTGATGATATAGTCCGTTAGCATAGCGGCATCCTGACTTACCGTTATTTCTCCTTTCTGGATTGCTTTTTCCACTAAACCATTCAAAAGATTATAGGTAAAATCATTATCAGCCTTAATGATATTTTGAACCTGTTCGTCGGAAGCAGCTACTTCAAAAGTAGTTTTAATGGCCAGGCAACTGTTGGGTTCGTTTGTAATGACATAAACCGAAGATTGGATAAATTTTTCAATCGCCTTTATGGGAGATTTGATAGGCTCCAATAGTTTTACGGCATCCTTCATTCTAGTCTCGGTATAATGCTTTATACTACGTATAAAAAGCTCGTGCTTGTCGCCGATGGTATTGTAAAGACTGCTGCTGTTGATACCCATAGCCTCGGTTAAATCCCGCATCGTAGTGCCATTATAGCCTTTCCTCCAAAAGACATCCATTGCCTTGGAAACAGCTACCTGTTCGTTAAATTCAACATTTCTTGCCATAATTCTTTGCAAAGATATAAAAATATCTGAAACATTCATTTCAGAATTTAATATTTAGCTTTTCGAATTAGTTCAATAAGCTCTTTTTATAATCTGATGGGGAAAACGAAGTTTTACTTTTAAACAGTTTATTGAACGACTGTGGGTGTTCAAATCCTAAATGATAAGCGACTTGAGCGATGGTCAATTCATCCTTTGCAAGATATTCCTTTGCCTTTGCTATCACTTTTTCGTGGATGAACTGCTGGGTATTCAAACCGACCAGATTACGTAGCAGATCACTCAGGTAGCGTGGTGTAACATTAAGATTTTCTGCTACTGAATTTACGGTTGGTAACCCCTTAATCAGTAGATTATCATTCGTAAAATAGTTTTCTAACAACTCTTCCAATTTTGAAAGAATATCATTATTTACAGCTTTTCGGGTGAGGAATTGCCGATCATAAAAGCGATTGGCATAATTGAGCAACAGTTCAATTTGTGAAATGATTACATCCTGACTGAATTTATCAATGCGTTCGCTTAGCTCCTCCTGAATAAATCTGTAAATGCTCGCGATGATTGCTTTTTCCTTTTCTGAAAGATAAAGTGCCTCGGCAGCAGAGTAGCCAAAGAAGCCATAGTGCTTGATCTGTGTGTTTAACGGATAAGGTCGGATGAAATCGGGATGGATATGAAGTGTCATCCCACTATAGTCGGCTTCTTCATTCTGCATTTTCAGTAACTGCCCAGGTGCTATAAATGACATTCCGCCTGCTTCAAAATCATAATATCCCTGACCATACTTCAGTTTCCCGGAAAAGCTTGTCTTGAAAGAAATCTTGTAAAAATCCAGTATAATTCCCTGTTCAAAATGCTTTGGGTCAAACGTAGCATCTCCATAATTCATTATACTGACCAGGGGATGTGACGGAGCTACCTGCCCCATAGCCTTATGCAATTGTGATAGTGAACTGAAGATGACGGGCTGTTTTTTCATGGTACAAATTTAAGTAATTCATAAAGAAATTGCTTCTGCCGGATTGCTATTAAATTTGACAGAAACAACCGAACTAAAATATAAATTGCGAACGTATTTTTTCGAATTGTAATTCTGGTGTTAATTCCAAGCGTTCCTTGTAAAGACCGATAGCATCATTGCCTGCTACATACCTGAGTTGTTCTTGGTTATCAGTGGCTGCCTCATAAATAATCTGAGCTACGTCTTCAGCTTTTGAATAATTTGCAAGCTGCTCCTCGCTATAACCCTCACTGACTTTTGCTACAAGTTGGGTGTATGCATCGTGCATTCCACCCTGTAAAGACCTTCCCGCAAAATCAGTCTGCATTCCGCCCGGTGCTACCACTTTAACCCTGATGCCAAATTGTGCCAATTCGTAGGCCAGTCCCTCCGAAAAACCATCTACAGCAAATTTGGTCGCATTATAAATAGTACAGGTTGGATAACCCAATAACCCAAATGTACTGGTAATATTGATGAACCTTCCAGTTCTCCTTTCTCTAAAGTAAGGAACAAATGCTTTTGTAACGTTAATTACACCCAGAAGATTGGTCTGCACCTGCGATAGAATTTGCCCGTCTGTCAAAGCTTCCAACGGACCTATAAGACCGTAACCGGCATTGTTTAAAATCACATCAACCGAATGGAATTTTAAAATAGCCGAAACTGTTTTTTGAATTGCCGCAACATCACTAACATCTAATTGAACTATGGTTACATTTGGAAGTTCTTTTAATTCAGTTTCCTTTTCAGGATTTCGCATCGTTGCAATAACGTTCCAACCCTTTGTGTGAAATAATTTAGCTGTTGCCTTCCCCAGACCTGAAGAGGCTCCCGTAATAAAAATTGTCTTTTGCATATCTCTGTTTTGATTTAATTATGCAAAGGTGGGCATTGCGAAAATGCTGAAATTAATCTAAAACGATATATTATAAGCCGAAATGACGATATTACTAATTAAAGCTACATAGTCAGCGAATAAATTCTTGAAATAGCTTCACTGTTTCTGCACCAAATACTGAAATTCCGTTTAAATAGTATTCGCTCTAGATTACTTTAAATTTAATGTTCGAGCGTGAATTTAAAAGCTATAGTTTCTATACTAACATAGTATTGTTTGGCGTTGAAAGAAGGTACTTTGTGCACTATATTACCTTTTTGCCATAAAGCAACAGCCTTTTGAAAGCATACATAGCAGGGAATTTTGCAAATTTTTCTTTTATTCTTTTTTTGTATTCGCCAATGAAAATTTCAGATTGTTCTTCTGATAGTCTTTCCATATACGGAATCAGTGCAGAACCAGAAATAAAATCAAATAATTTCTCGGCATCATCTGCAATGATCGGATATACTTTCTGAATAATCTGAATATCCTTCAGACCACCTTCGAACATAATTTGTGCATAATGGTCAATGCTCAGCATCGTCGGCTCTCTTTTCCAACCGTTTAGAAAATCGGTGTATGGTTTTTCCTGGACAAGTTCAAGAAGGATTTTATTGAGAACATTGTCGACCTGCATGGGCATTTGTATAGCGAACTGTCCGTTTTCAGTAAGATGTGAAATTAACTTCGGAAACAAATCCTCATGATTATCTGACCATTGAAGCGCAGCATTGCTAAAGATAAGATCGAATTTTTGATTGTACTGAATAAATTCTTCTACAGAAGCCAATTTGAAATCCAGTTTTTCAGATTTAAATTGTTTACTTTCTGCAAGCATTTCCGCAGAAGAATCAATCCCGATAAAATTTGTTTTATCAAACTTTTGTGAAAGAATATGGGTTTGTTCACCTGTTCCGCAGCCTATATCAATTGCAGTTTTAATATTTTGAGGAGAAATAAATTCCGTCAAATCAAAAAACGGTTGGTAGCGGATGTTTTTAAACTGGTTGTATGTTTCAGGGTTCCAAGGCATGGTATACGATTTTATTCTGTGTAATTATTTAACAATTTGGTTGGTGCACAGCCATACTGCTTTTTGAACGCAAATGAAAAATGCGAAAGGTTTTCGAAACCAATTTCATAGTAAAAATCAACAGGTTTTTTATTTTTTTCAACCAATTCATAATGCGCTAATTCCAAGCGTTTTTTTATCAACCATCGTTGCGGTGTTGAATGAAATGTTTTCTGAAAATCACGTTTGAAAGTAGTAAGACTGCGTCCTGTAAGGTATCCGAATTTTTCCAATGACATATTGAACATGAAATTTTTTTCCATAAAAGTTTTCAGATCGATTTTTCCCGGTTCTTCAAAATTATTCAAAACAACATCGATATTTCTGTCAATGGTTCGCAAAATAGTGATTGCCTCATTGATCTTTAGCGAGGCAATATTTTCAGGAAAACTATTTTGGATTTCGAAGTAAGGAATCAGTGAATTAAGGCAGCTTTCCAATAAAGGATGTTTGTGAAAACGGATGATCTTCTCTAGTTTAATTTCTGTTCTTACAGATCGATTGTCATAAAATTCTTTCAATCGTTTTGTTGAAAGGTGCATAGCAACCGCTTTATGCGGTAATCCATCTTTTGGGTAATTGATAATGGTTGCCAATTGGTTTCTTGGAATCAAAAATGTACTGCCTGCGCCGAAAACAAAACTTTCATCAGCCTGGATAATTTTGGTTTCACCTGAAATCAACCAGACCAATAAATGATCTTGAAATGCCGCTTCGGTTTTGAACAACTTTCCTTCATAACAGGAAAGTTTAAGTTCGGGATTGATATAGTTGACCTGATAATCCATGTATTACAAATATACAAATATCAGCTCAATTCAAATTTAATGCCCGTCATTTCTTCACTTAAATTCCATAAACGCTTCGCATTATGTTCATCTAAAGAATAAAATTTAATTCCGCCGATTAATTTATTATCAGGGCTTAAAAGTGCCACGTCTACATTTTCACAATACACGCCTCCCAGATCATTCAGTAAAGGACTTGTGGCACACCAAACCGTTGTTGCAGCACCTTGAGGGATGGTTTTTAAAGAAGCCTGCACTTCGGGCAATAAATTTCCTTCAGAATCCATATAACCTAATTTTTGAAACAGATCTAATGGTGCTTCTCTTGACAATTCTGTTTCTCCGACAGCTCCGGGACACAAAGCATAGCTTCTCACATTGTGTTGTTTTGCACGATTATCGAACTCAACAGAAAAAAGATTGACTGCAGTTTTTGATTGTCCATAGCCCAGTAATGTTTCATATTCGCGATGAACAAAATTCGGATCCTCGAAATTAAAATCTGAAAACTGATGACCGCCGGAAGAAACATTTACAACCCTTGCGCCGTTTGCTTTTTTCAAAGCAGTCCACAATCTTGCAGTGAGCTGAAAATGTGCCAAATAGTTAACTGCCAATTGCGATTCAAATCCCCGATTGTCTCTACGAAGCGGAACCCACATGATGCCTGCGTTATTGATAAGCAAATGAAGCGGACTGCCTGAAGCCAGAAATTTTTCCGCAAAAGCATCTATTGAATCGGGATTTTCCAAATCCATTTCTTCGAATTGTACATTAGCGATTCTGGCAAGATTTCTTTTGGCTTTTTCAATGTCGCGAGCCGGAACGATGACCTTTGCGCCCGCATTGGACAGGGTCTTAACCGTTTCCAGACCAATTCCTGTATTCCCTCCGGTAACAATTACTATTTTTCCCGAAAGATCAATTCCATTGATAACTTCTTGGGTTGTTGATTTTGAATTAAAACCCGAATCAATTGGGCTTTGTAATTTACCTTGATAATTGTTTTGTTTCATATTTCTTAATTTCAACTGTTTGATAAAACAAAACTAGCTGATCACAGAAAGACTAACTTTGTTGAAACGTCCGAATCTGCTTTGTTGAAAAGTTCATACCGCTCTTGATTTGTGTAGATTTTTATATTCTGTTTTAATAGGGAATTGGTGGAATGTGGAAATTTTGTAAAGAGGTAACGAGCTTGTACGTTTTATCAGCAACCACTTTTCTTATTTAATGCCCGATAAAAAACATTAACAGAAAAAACTTTTGATTTTATATCCTTGCTTTTTTTATCTTTATTGAACAATTAAAGAAAAACTGTGATTACAGAAAAAGCCTATTCCCTATCGGTTATCATGAACCGCATCAAACAGGTGTTTGACGAGCGTATGGGCGAGGTATATTTTTGGATGAAGGCAGAACTGATGCACGTAAAAAGCGACCGCAACGGGCACTACTATCTGGATTTGGTAGAAACAAAAGACGGAACCATTCTTGCCAAAAGTACCGCCCAGATATGGAACTATACAGCAACATATCTGAAAGAAGAGCTGGGAACGGATTTTGAGCAGATCATTAAGCCGGGACGCGAAATTATGTGCTACTGCAAAGCCGTTTTTCATACCGTTTACGGGTTATCGTTCGTTATTACAAAAGTGGACGTAACCTACAACCTTGGCGCATTGGAACGCAAAAAGAAGGCCGTACTGGAACAACTGCTGAAAGAAGGAATTTTAGAAAAAAACAAACAACACAAACTGCCAAAAGTGATTCAGCGAATTGCACTTGTAGCATCGCCCAACACATCGGGGTACGAAGATTTTCTGAACCAACTGAAAAAAAATTCCTATGGATATGCTTACCATATAGAAAACTTTCCCGCAAAAGTACAAGGAGATACCGCTGCAAAAGAAATAGCGGAGCAGCTTGGGAAAATACCCTACAGGGATTTTGATGCAGTAGTACTGCTGCGCGGAGGCGGATCGAAATTTGACCTGGAGGCATTTAACGATTACGAACTGGCAAAAGCAATAGGCAGCTGCCTCCTACCCGTTATTACCGGTATTGGTCATGAAACCGATACCAGCATTGCAGACCTTACAGCACATACCGCACTGAAAACACCCAGTGCCGCAGGTGCGTTTATAGTAGAACGTACTGTTGAATTTGAA
>Ga0308157_10002979_pt1 | contig 25913 bp, 4 predicted proteins | sample PhyBR1_FD_201035 | JGI IMG/M metagenome (GOLD analysis project Ga0308157, IMG submission 201035) | Phyllosphere microbial communities from UC Gill Tract Community Farm, Albany, California, United States - DLSLB.R1 | ecosystem: Host-associated > Plants > Phyllosphere > Unclassified | place: USA...
CTTGCAATAACCAAAAGAACAGTAATAATAGTGCTGTTATTGAAAACAGCAATTTTAATCAGTTTATAGTAGGGATGTCCAACCCCAAGGACAGCCTTACTATAGCGGCTGAGTCAAATGCATTATCTAACGATTGTGAAGAGAATTCTACACTTGCGGCTACTTCAGTTCTTGCAAAAGAAGTGATTGAAAACTACAAGTACGATTTCTCAGAAACATTCATAGATATCTTGTTTTTTGAGCGTATAGATCTAGCAAGAACACGCACTATATGATTCAAAAAATTACTTTATCTTTTTTTAAAGTTTTAATATTATTTAGCATTTTACTATTTGCTAGATCGAATGCCTATGCCCAAACTATAGCGCCTCAAACCTTTGATGGGTTAGAAAAGCTTTGTGCTGGTAATTCGTTCAACGAGTTTTATGCTTCTTTTAGTTATATAGATTTTCCCGCAGGTACTACCTTCGTAGTGGAGCTTTCAGACGCTGCGGGAAATTTTACTACTCCTGTTGCCACAACTTTGCTTCAAACTGTTGATGTTTCTGCAACTCAAAAAACAATTAAATATGCAGTGCCTACAAATTTAGTTGGTTCTGATACTTATAGTCTTAGAGTAAAAAGTTCAACAGGCGTTACGAGTACAAGATTTAGAAATTCTTTAGGAAATACTGCATTTCCTGCATACTTCAAACCATACGAATCATCTTTCTTTATCAATGGTAAGACTGATACAGCGATGTTATGTGCTGGCGGTAGTTTAACCCTTTCTGTTAGTGCAGATACTCCATCTCCAATCAATATTTCCAATATTAAATACAAATGGTACAAAGATGATGTTCTTATCGTAGGACAATCCTCTAAAGACATAGTTATTAATAGTACAGGAAAATATTATGCAGAGATTGATTATGGTCAATGCTCTGATGTTAACTTTAGTTCTAATCGTGTTAATGTCGTTTCCTCTTCTAATGGATCTAACGTAACTATTAATTCAAGTTTAGGAAATCCTTTTTGTGCTAGTGGCTCAGGAACTATTTTGACAGCTACTGCCGGAAATAGTTACGTATGGAAGAAAAATGGAACTGTAATAGTAGGAGCAACAAATCGTACGTATAGTACAAACGAATCTGGAGTTTATTCTGTTGATGTTGATTTTGGTGGATGTAAAGCAACTGGAACTATCGACTTGAAAAGTAATGGTTTTGAAGCAACTATTGATGCTCAAGATGGATACAAATTAAGCGAAGGAGAAACAGTAACGGTTACTATTACGACAGATGCTACAGATGCAACTTATGAGTGGTATTTAAACGATAACTTAATTCCTAACGAAACAACAAGATCTTATGTTGTAGCTGTTAAAGGTAATTATAAAGCTAAGGTTTCTTTGGCATCTGGATGTGTTTCTAGCAAAGAATTTACATTTAAAATAAATGGAGATTCTGGCCCATCTAGTGTTATTCCAAACATTATCAAATTAAGTGGTATGAATCCGTACTGGAATATTCCAGACGAATATAAGAATGCAAATACAAAGGTAATGATCATTAGTTCAAACGGAGATATGGTTTTGGATGTAGTGAATTACCAAGGCGATTGGCCTCAAAACAATGTAGATTTTAAGAATGTAAATCCCGTTTATTACTATGTCATTCAATCCGACACAGGTGAAAAAAAAGGATCAATAACTGTTATAAAATAATATGAAGAAACTTTTACTATTCATCACGTTATTTTACGGTTTATCTAATGTACTCTATTCTCAAAACGCAAGTGAGGATGGAGTTGTTTCGTTTTCATTACCTATTAGAAATTCTTTGAAGTTCAATAGATATTTAATTAACCCGACATTCAGTTTTGTTAGAGAATCAAATCCATACGTAAGTTTCTATAACAAAAGACAATGGGTACAATTTGAGAATGCTCCGCAGACGTATTTAGCCAATTATTCAGGTCGTTTTAGAGAAAACGAAGCATTTGCAGTGGGGTTATTTCAACAAAATTACGGGCTTATGACTGTTTTTGGCGGAGTTGCCAATTTCGCTCATAACATCGTTCTTGAAGAAGATAGTAACTTAACTTTTGGTTTAAATGCGGGTATTTATCAAAGCGGACTAAATACAGGAAAAATCATATCTGATGATTCAACGATTTTAACTGGAGATTTTCCAAAAAGCACACTTTTAACTGTAAATCCTGGGATTAACTATGGTACTGCATTTTTAGATTTCGGATTGGCTATTAACAATTTAGTGCTGTATAATTTCGGATCTGGAATGGTAAAAGAAGATCCAGAAAGAGCAATTCAATTGCACGCCATGTATACTGGATATATTGACAGTTATGGCTTTTTTGATAGAAGTAAATTCTCTGGATTGGTTAGAACAGAAATTAAAAAAGATAAAACAGTTATTTCTGGCCTAGGAATGCTAGCACTTCAACAAGGAGTTTGGGCACAAGTGGGCTATAATACATTATATGGAGTTTCGGCAGGACTTGGGGTTAATATTTCTCCAAGTATTGCTATAGAATACAATTACGAAAGAGGAATGGGCAATTTCTCTAATTTAGGTGGTTCTCATGAATTCGCTATTGCCTACAAATTCAAAAATAGAAATTACTATTACGGAGATGATGATGAAGGTTCGTTGATTGATCCTTCAAAACCAAAATCGGTACCAGCTAAACCAAAATCAGAAGCAACTCAGGTTAACAGAACTGAAATTGCTGAAAAGAACAGATTAGCTGCAGAAGCAAAAGCAAAAGCAGATGCCGAAGCAAAACAAGCAAGACTAGCAGCAGCAGAAAAGGTGAGAGCCGACGCTGAAGCTGCAGCAAAAGCAAAATTAGAAGCAGACAATAAAGCTAAAGCAGATGCTGAAGCTGTTAAAATAAGATTAGCTGCAGAGGCAAAAGCAAAAGCAGATGCCGCAGCCGCAGCGAGAGCGCAAACTGCAACAGCAAATAGAGCCGTTGCTGCAACACAAAAAACACAAGCTCAATTAGCTGCTGATAAAGCAAGAGCAGATGCAGAAGAGCGTAGAATAAAATTAGCTGCAGATAACAAAGCTAGAGTAGATGCAGCAGCAGCAGCGAGAGCACAAGCGGCAGCAAATAAACCAACAGCAACAGCTGCTCAAAAAACGCAAGCTCAATTGGCTGCTGACAAAGCTAAAGCTGATGCAGAGGCAATGAAATTGAAATTGGCAGCAGATGCAAAAGCGAAAGCCGATGCAGAGGCAGCAGCTAAAGCAAAAGCTGAAGCTGGAAAATCAGTTCAAGCAGAACAAAAAACAGCGGCACAATTAGCTGCTGATAAAGCTCAAGCAGATGCTGAAGCAATGAAATTGAAATTGGCTGCAGATGCCAAAGCAAAAGCAGATGCAGAAGCGGCGGCTAAAGCAAAAGCAGAAGCTGCAAAAACAGCTCCAGCGCCACAGAAAACAGCGGCACAGTTGGCTGCTGATAAAGCAAGAGCAGATGCAGAAGCCGCAGCAAAAGCAAGATTAGCCGCAGCTGAAAAAGTAAAAGCTGATGCTGAGGCTGCAAGACAAGCTAGATTGGCAGCGGCAGAGAAAGCAAAAGCAGATGCTGAAGCAGCGAGATTGAAATTAATTGCAGACAATAAAGCAAAAGCAGATGCTGCTGAAGCAAAACGTAAAGCAGATGCTAAAGCAAAAGCTGAAGCTGCAGATATGCAATCAATTTTAGCAGCAGATGCTAAAGCAAAAGCAGACTCAGATGCATTACAAGCAAGATTAGCTGCAGAAGCAAAAGCAAAAGCAGCTGCAGAGGCTAAAACTAAAGTTTCTATCGATGCAGCAAATAAAGCGAAACTGGCAGCTGATCAAAAAGCAAAAGCTGCTGAAGAAGCTGCACTTAAAGAAAAATTAGCTGCAGATGCAAAAGCAAAAGCAGATGAAGAAGCTAGACAAGCACTTATTGCCGCAGAAGCAAAAGCAAAAGCTGATGCAGAAGCGCTGAAAATAAAACAAGCTGAAGATGCACGCCAAGCACAATTGGCGGCAGAAGCAAAAGCGAAGGCCGATGCTGAAGCACTTCAGGCGAAACTTGTAGCAGATGCAAAAGCGAAAGCTGATGCCGAAGCTGCTGCAAAAGCGAAATTAGAAGCTGACGCAAAAGCAAAAGCCGATGCTGAAGCAGAAAAAGTAAGATTGGCTGCAGAAGCAAAAGCACAAGCTGACGCCGAAGCAGAGAAAGCAAGATTAGCAGCTGATGCAAAAGCTAAAGCAGATATGGAAGCTTTACAAGCTAAATTAATTGCAGATGCTAGAGTGAAAGCAGATGCCGAAGCAACGGCAAAAGCAAAAGCTGAAGCTGAAGCGAAAAAATTACAAGATGAAGAAAATGCTCGTCAAGCGAAATTAGCAGCAGATGCAAAAGCGAAAGCAGATGCAGAAGCTGAGAAAGCGAGATTGGCAGCAGAGGCAAAAGCAAAGGCTGACGCCGAAGCAGAAAAAGCAAGATTAGCAGCCGAAGCAAAAGCGAAAGCCGATGCTGAAGCATTACAAGCTAAACAAGTAGCTGAAGAAAAAGCAAGAGTAGAAGAAGAAGCTCGTCAAGCAAAATTAGCCGCTGACGCAAAAGCAAAAGCGGATGCTGAAGCAGAGAAAGCAAGATTAGCAGCCGAAGCAAAAGCGAAAGCCGATGCCGAAGCATTACAAGCTAAACAAGTTGCTGAAGAAAAAGCTAGAGTAGAAGAAGAAGCTCGTCAAGCGAAATTGGCAGCAGATGCAAAAGCAAAAGCAGACGCAGAAGCGCTTCAAGCAAAATTGGCTGCAGATGCAAAAGCAAAAGCCGATATGGAAGCTCTTCAGGCAAAACTATTAGCTGATGCAAAAGTAAAAGCAGACGCAGAAGCAACGGCAAAAGCGAAAGCAGAAGCAGAAGCTAAAAAATTGCAAGAAGAGGAAGAGGCACGTCAGGCGAAATTGGCTGCGGATGCAAAAGCGAAAGCCGATGCATTAAAAGCGCAACAAGTTGCAGAAGAAAAAGCTAGAGTTGAAGAACAAGCTCGCCAAGCGAAATTAGCAGCAGATGCTAAAGCAAAAGCAGACGCTGAAGCTCTTCAAGCAAAATTAGCTGCAGATGCGAAAGCAAAAGCAGATGCTGAGGCTCTTCAAGCGAAATTAGCTGCAGATGCAAAAGCAAAAGCAGATGCTGAAGCTCTTCAAGCAAAACTAGCTGCAGATGCGAAAGCAAAAGCAGATGCTGAGGCTCTTCAAGCAAAACTAGCTGCAGATGCGAAAGCAAAAGCTGATATGGAAGCTCTTCAAGCTAAACTTCTTGCAGATGCAAAAGCAAAAGCTGATGCAGAAGCAACAGAAAAATTGAAAGCGGAAGAAGAAACTAGACTGTTAAGAGAAGAAGAGGAGCGTCAGGCAAAATTAGCGGCGGACAAAGCTAAGGCAGATGCAGCAGCGGCGGCACTAGCAGCGAAAGCGAAAGATGATACTGGAAAAAGTATTGAAAACTTGACTCAGTCTGTAGAAAGTACAAGTAAAGTACAAACAGATTTATTAGATCAGTTTAAAGCAACTGTTGCGAATAAGCAAAAAGACTTAAATGATTTAAAAGAGGAGAATGATTTAAGTGAAAAAGGTATTTATAAAGAGCCAAAACCATTTAAGAGTGTAGCGGCAGAAAACAGTCAGATTGAAGCATTAAAAGTTCAGATTGCTGATGCAAACAACAGCATGAAAAATGAAATTGCGAAGTTGACAAATCTTTATAACGAAAGAAGTAAAAAGTTCCCTAAAGATGATCCTTTGAATAAAGCTTATCTTGAAAAGATAAACGAATTGAAAGCGGCTCAGTTAAAAATGGAACGAGAAGGTGCAGCATTAATTGCCGATTTGGAGCGTATTAAAACAGACACCGAAGTTGAGCGTAAACGTAGAATTAAGCGTGCAGCTTATGAGAATGATGAAGGACGATATGCGCAGGACGTTGCCGCTCTTAAACGAATAAAAGAGACAACAAAAGTAAGCAGCACACCACTGAAAGCAAATGATTTTGATTTTGGTGAAGAGCAGTCAAACATGCAGATTATTAAAAATATTAAAAACTCTGATAGTGGATATTACTTGATTCTTGCCGTACACAATAGTGTGCAGAAACGAGATGAGTTTTTAACGAAAGCAGTAGCTGCGGGACTTACAGATGTGAATTTCTTTTATAATGTGACAACAAGTAAATATTACATCTATTATGAAAAATACGACGGTTTACAAGAAGCTACAAAAGCTTTGGAAGCAAAAGGGAGCAAGCCATACAACGGTAGAATGGCTGTCGTAAAAATTGAGAATTAATAGAAATATATATAGATAAGATAGTCCTTCTGAGGTTCAGAAGGACATAAATAAAATGTTAAGAATGCTATGATTTATTTTTTAATGCCCCTTAAAAAATTAAAAAAAGGCCACAACAAAATGAAGACTATGAAAAAACCTACTATTTTTAAAGTATTTATTGCAGCTGTATTTCTCTTGCTCGGGATTTCTTCTTACGGTCAGTTAAGAAAGAATTTTGATCCAAGGTATAATACCAGTTTAAAAGGAGATATTTTAGTTATTGGAAACAATATCTTAAATAGAGATGGAGGTGGAAGAAACAACCGTCCAAATAATGCTTTCGATTCTCAAGGTACCGGTACTACGGCGAACGATAACTTGGATATGAAGTATATCGACATAGATAATGATGCAGCAACTTTCAATTCTAGTTCGGCAACATTGGTTATTCCAGATGCCAGTAAAGATTGTTACGAAATTGCTTATGCCGCTTTATATTGGTCAGGAACTTATCAAGGCTCTGATAGAAACAATATTAATAAGGTTAAATTAAAAACGGGAACTAGCGCTTATAAGGATATTACAGGAAGTATAATTTGGGATGAAGGAGCATCAGGAGTAAACAATGCCTATCTTTCAAAGCCTTATGCTTGTTTTAAAGAAATTACGACAGAAGTTAAGGCTGCCGGTCCAGGTCTATATACTATAGCAGATTTAGTTTGTTCTCAAGGGTCACTTAACCCTGGAGGTGGAAACTCCGCAGGATGGAGTATTTACGTAATTTATAAAGATCCAAAACTGCCAAGTAAATACATTACTAGTTTTGATGGTTTCAGTATGATTAGAAGTACTGATCCTCCTTTGGATATTCCGATTAGTGGCTTTACAACGAATCCTGAAGGAAATGTAAATGTAAAATTAGGATTTAGTGCTTTAGAGGGGGATAATCCTTTAGAAGGTGACGGATTACAATTTAAAGGTGGAAAATCTGCTCTATGGGGGCCTATATCTTCATTAGCTAGACCAATTACGCCAGCAGTTCCTCCTTCTAGATGGGATGCAGGAAGTCCTGCAAAACCTAACTTTTTTAATAGTACGATTACAGACGGTGATGTAATTATGACCAATCGTAATCCGGCCAGTAAAAATACATTAGGTTATGATGCTGGAGTGGTTAAAGTTTTAAATGATGGCAATACGATCATTCAAAATAATGAGACGAGTGCAACGCTAAGAATTAATACTTCGCAGGATTCGTATTTTATGTTCTTTACTGCCATATCGGTTGAAATTATTGAACCTAAAATTGTACTTACAAAAATCGTTAAAAACTCGAACGGAGATAATATTGGAGGACAAACGGTAACATTAGGTCAGCAATTAAATTACGAAATTGGTTTTAAAAATACAGGTAATGATGATGCGACTTCTTTTACAATTCGTGATCAGCTGCCTATCAATATTATTTTTAACTATCCAACAGATTTATTGCCATTACCTGATGGTGTAACGGTAAAAAGTTGGAATCCTGCTACTAGAAGTATTGTTTTTGATGTTCGTAGTGATATCGTTAAAGTAGGTTTAACAGAAAAAACAATAAAATTTAAAGTACAGGTTATTCCTGATTGTACAATGCTTGATGAAGCTTGTTCAAACAGTATCGATAACTCTGCATATGCTACATATAAAGGTTCTCAAAATACCTCTTTCACAATATCGGATGACCCGAGTGTGGATACGAATACAGGATGTATTTTGGTGCCAAAAGCAACCAACTTCTTAGTAGGTGTTGAGGGTTGTCAATATGATAGAAAACGTACTTTGTGTACAGAGACGTTGGATATTACTGCAGCAAATGGTTACTCAACATATACTTGGTACAGCGATAAAGAAAAAACTAAAAAAATAGGAACAGGACAGACTCTTACAGTTAAAGATCCTGGAACTTATTATGTTTACAATGAAGCGCCAGCACCTTGTAGATCTATTTTTGAGAAATTTATTGTTGAAAGATTTGGTGAAACTGCAAAGAATCCAGTATTGGATGTTGCAGATCAAATTGTAATTTGTCCTAACGATGGTAAAGAATTGCCAAAGATATTTTTGTGTGGAGCAAATGCATCAAGACTAATTAAGACAGGAATTAATGATAGTTCTAATATCGTTTGGGAAAGGCTTGACACAAGCAGCTGTAAAGCCGTAACGAACGAAAATTGTGCTAACGAAAGTACAGATTGTAAATGGATACAAGTAAGTACTGGTCCAGATTTTACTGCAAAAGATGCTGGACAATACCGTTTGACAATTAATTATTCTGGTAGCTGTTTCAACCGTTTTTACTTTAATGTTTTCACTAATCCATTAGCACCAACAGAAGAACATGTTGATATGCTTTGTGGTAGCAATGGAAGTATTACAGTACGTGACGTTCCTGCAGGATATCAGTATGCAATTAAAACAAGTCCAACTGCGACTATCCAAGATTGGGAATGGCAAGACAGCAATACTTTCCCTATTTACAATCCAGATTCGTATACCATTTATATTAGACAAAAAGGGGTAACTACAAACCCATGTATTTTTAAAATACCTAATATTTTAATCAGAAGATTAAACCTAACATTAGATGGTAAGAAAACAGATCCGATCTGTCCAACTGATTTAGGAAGTGCAAGTGTTGGAATCAAAGATTTTGAAGGGCCATATTATATTTATCTTTATAATCAGGCAACTGGACAAATTGAAAAACAAGATGGTCCTGTTACAGCTTTAGATTATAGTTTTTCATCTTTAAGTTACGGAACTTACGGTAAAAACTATTATATCAGAGTTACAAGCAGTCCTATAGACCAGACTCCAGCGCCAAAATGTGATGTATCTTATTATTTTGAAATAAAAGCGCCTTCAAGCCAATTAAAAGCATTTGCAACATTACAAGAACCTTTTACAGCTTGTAGTGATGGTAAACTATTATTATCAGCTTCGGGAGGAAAAGCACCATACGCTTATTTTATAAACGGATCTCCAACACGTGTTGATACCAATCCGGTTATTATTACAGAAGCAAAAACATACGAGATTAGAGTCGTTGACGATGCAGGTTGTTCTGCAACAACTTCTATTACTATACCAGAAGTTTCAAAACCTACTTTTGATGTGAATCATACAAGTAGTGCTTGTTATGATGGTTCGTCTTCTATTAGAATTGAAAATATTGTGCCTAATGGTAACATTTTGGCCTATAGTATTGACAATGGACTTAGTTATTCTGGAAATACTACTTTCCTTAATTTGAATCCAGGTGTTTATAAAGTTATTGTTAGATATAGTGTTACTTATACAGTAAACAATGTACAACAAAGAAAAGACTGTTTTACTGATCCAATCGATGTAACAATTACAGGTCCAACATCAGCACTTACTGCATCTGGAGGTGTAGCAGCATTAGCAGGCTGTACGTTGCCAGATACAAATGGTGATAATCAAGGAGGAAAATTAAGAATTAACAATGTCGAGGGAGGAACTCCTCCATACCAATACGATTTTGGTGATGGCAAAGGTTGGGTAAATGTAAATGAGGCAGATGTTATGCCAAATACTACTGGTTATACTTTAAGAGTTAAAGATAATGCAGGATGTATTTTTACGATAACAGATAAGATTATTTTAGATCCTAAACCAACAGATCCGACAATTGATGATCCTATTACAGTTTATAGTTGTGATGGTAAGGCTTCTACAACCATAACGGTAAGAAATCCTCAAAACACAAATTATACTTACGAATATTATATTGATGGAACACCTAATACACCAATAACAAATAACGTATTTACAAATGTTCCAGCAGGAAATCATAAAATAAAAGTTAAATATACAGTAACTAAAGTTCCTACTTATAGTAACTTATTAAGAGAGGATTTTGGTCTTGGTTCGTATACAACAACACCAGGAATTAACCCAGGTTATTGCTTTGAAGATGAGACATCAACACATTTAGCTCCAGATTATAAATGTAATAGAGATGAATGGATAAATGATGGTGAATATGCAGTAGCAAGTTCAATTAGAACTAGATTTAATGATTCTTGGATAGTAGCCAAAGATCATACAGTGCCTACTAGTCCGTTAGGAAGATTTTTATGTGTGAACGTTGGAGGTACAGCAGGTATTGGAGGAATCTTATATAGTAAGCCAATTCGAGATGTTATTGTAAATCAACCCGTTATTATTTCGTTATGGGCAGAAAATCTTATTGTTAAAACATCAACTTCTCATGCTGATCCAAAATTAACTATTCAATTAATTAATAACTTGAATGGAGTTGGAGGTACAGAAACGATTGTTGCAACAACAGATACTTCAAACCCTTGGGTAGTTCCAAAAAGCGAGCAATGGGAATATAAAGAATTATCATTAAATCCTGGAGCATACACTAATTTAAGTTTTGTTATTAGATCTTATAGTAACGAATTTAATGGTAACGATGTATTGATTGATGATATCTGGGTACGCCAGATTCCTGCAAGTTGTGATGCAGAGAAAGAATTTACAGTTATTATAGAAGATAACAAAGGCTTTAAAGCCGATACGCCAATTGTTGATAACTTAACTTGTATTGATAAAGCTGACGGAATAATTACAATTCCGGTTAGTAACTTTAATCCTGCAACAGGATATTATTATACAGTAAATGGTGGAGGTTTACAAAATTCAAGTGCTTCACCTCTAGTTTTAGATAAGTTAGCTGCAGGAAATTATACAGTAGTTGTTCAGTATGATACTGCTGGAAATTGTTCTACAAGTTATTCAAGAAGTGTAACTGCTCCAGAAGCTGTTACTGCATTGGCTACTGTAACGACTCAGCCAACATGTATAGACGGTGCTGTAATTAAGGCTTCTGCAAAAGGCGGAAAACCAAATTATAAATATCAGTTAGAACGTCCAGATGGAACAATTGTAATAGCATTCCAGACTGAAGATACTTTCAACTTGCCCTTAACTGCGACAGGTGACTTTGTAGTGGTAGTAAAAGATTCTGGAGATTGTTCTTCAGCAGCTTCTGATAAGGTAACTGTTGTTGGAGCAGTACCTCCTACAGCGACTTTAGATCCTAGTTCAGATCTTTGTTATGATGCTGGAAACAAAGCAACTTTGGTTGTAAGTGTTAGCGGCGGAAAAGCACCTTACCATTACAGTTTGGATGGTGTGAATTATCAGGATTCAGAAAAATTCGAGAATTTAGGTTCAGGTAATTATACAATCTACGTTAGAGATGCAAATGGCTGTAATGCTACGCCACTTACAAATATTGCAATAGGAACACAAGTTACAGCATATGCAGAGGTAACAAAACCATTAGATTGTACAAATTCGCCAAACGCGCAGATTACAATTACAGCTCAAAACGGAACACCAGGCTATACTTATGAAGTATCTATTAATGGAGCTCCTTTTGTAGCAATAGGATCTAATGTTTACCCAGCTTCGGGAACTGGATCTTATGTATTTAGAGTTACAGATTCTAAAGGATGTCCTGCTTTAACAACTGCAGTAACTGTAGATGCTAAGCTTGAACCAACAGGATCTACTACGCCAATAAATCCTAAATGTTATAACGGTAATAACGGAAGTTTTACAGTTATACCAGCTGGCGGAAATGGTGGACCATACGAATTTAGTTTTGACGGAGGTAATTTTACCACTTCTGCAACACATTCTAACTTAGATGCATTTGTTGGTGCAACAAATACAAAAACGTATAAATATCAAGTAAAAGATGGTAAAGGATGTCTTTCACCTATTTACGATGTTATATTAACAAACCCGACAGAGGTTAAAGTTACTGGTAGCTTCCCAGCCAATACTACATGTAGCTCTACAGCAGTAATTACAATTGTTGGTGCAGGTGGTGCAGGTAACTATACGTACAACTTTGATGGTGGTACAAATTATAATAATGTAACGACTAAAACAGTTACTTTAACAAATGCTGAGCAAACTATTAAATTCTATGTAAAAGATGGAAATGGATGTACAGCTGAAGGTGAAATTAAAGTTCCGGCATTTAACCCGCCAACAGGAATTACAATTTCTAACCCTGCTGCAATTACATGTAATGCAACAGAAACAAGTCTTACATTAACAGCAAATGGAGGTATTGCTCCGTATACATACGAAGTTACTGTAGGACCAGTTACGCCAGCAGCGCAAACTGGAAATACGGCTACATTTACTGGTCTAACAGCAGGCTACTATGAATTTAAAGTGACAGATGCAAGAGGTTGTACAGCTACAGGATCAAAAACTATTGCTGATGGAGTTAAAATTAAAGCTGATGTTGTAAAAACGGATGAATTATGTGCGGGCTCTAAAAATGGTAGTGCTACATTTACTGTTTCTGATGTAAGCAGTACAGGTAACTTTACATATACTTTTACTCCTAATACAGGTACACCAAATGTTAATGGTAATAAAGTTACGTATACAAATTTAGCACCTGGAACATATACTTTTGTTGCTACAGATAGAACTACAGGTTGTGTTTCTGATAGCAAAGAAGCTATCATTGGTGCAGCTACTCCAATTACTTTTGATGTTAATGCTTCAAAAATTAGCTGTAATAATAAATTTACAACAATCACAATTTCAAATTTACAGGGTGGAACAGGAAACTATTCTTATGCATTTGCAGCAAGTGGTTCAACAAGTCCATCAACACCTTACGGATCAACTTTAACAGTAGACACATCAGTTCTTACAACAAGTATAGATGTATACGTTAAAGATGCAAATAATTGTGCTATTAAGAAAACAGTCTCTGTTGGAACAGAGGATCTTCCAAAAATGGATCCTCTTGCAGCACAATGTTACCTAGGAACTCCAATTTCTGTAAAAATTACAGGTACATATGCATTGCCAGCAACATTTAGTAAAGATGGTACTAATTTTGGAACGGCTGATACATTTAACTTAACGCCTGGAACTTATAAATTAACGGTAAAAGATAAATTCGGTTGTATCGATTTTATTAATTACGTAGTGGCTGAACAATTAACAATTACTCCATCAGTAGTTGCAGATACAGATTGTACGCCAAATACAACAATAAGCTTATCTTCTGCAGGAGGAACAGGAACTCGTACTTATGCAGTTTCATTCAATGGAGGGGGTTACTCAACAGTAACAAGCCCTTACACAGCAAGTGCAGCAGGAACTTATAAATTTAGAGTTAACGATACTGCAAACCCAGTTTGTTATGCTTATACAGCAGATATTACGGTTACTCTAAAACCTACAGTTTTAACAATAAGTACATCTAAAGTTGATGTAAAATGTTATGGAGCAAAAACAGGAAGTATTTTGGTAACAGCTACTTCTGGAAAAGCGCCATTTACATATACGATTACCAAAAGAGGTTCTTCACCAGCAGAGGTTTATAATGTAAATAATCCTTCAGGATTAGGTGCAGGTATTTATGATATTGTGGTAGAAGATGCTTTAGGTTGTAAATCGGCTACAGCAGATGTTACTATAGCAGAACCAGCTGAGTTAACAGCCGATGCAAGTATTGACCCATTTACTTGTAACACTACAAATACTAAAGAACCTAAAAATGTTACCGTTACAGGAACAGGAGGAGTGCTTCCTTATTCATACAGCTTTAATGGAGGATCTTATGGTCCATCAAACACTTTAGAAGTTGTAGATAATACAAAAACACAGACTGTTAGATATTCTATCATGGATGGTAATGGTTGTACAACTGCTGTTAAAACACTTACAATCTTACCGCTTAATCCACCTAAGATTGCAAAAGTTGACGTAACAAAAATTTATTGTGATCCAGTTGCTAGCAGAAAAAGTACCGCAACAATTACATTAGTTGCTGGTAGCGGAGCTGTAACTTCTTACACAATCGTTTCAGGACAAACGAATACTACTGGAGCTACTTCAGGAGTATTTACTGATCTTGATTCTGGTAACTATACTTTCAGAGCAACAGCTTCAAATGGTTGTTATGATGAGTTTAGTATTAATATTCCACCAGTAGTTTCTATTATTGCAGCAGCAAATAAACTTAATGATGTTTATTGTTATGCGATTCCAAAAGAAACTACAGGAGCTATTAGATATACAGTAGGTAAATTTGTAAGTACTTACAGCTATACAGTTAATGGAGTTGTGACAGCTACAAATCAGACTGCGACTTCTTTCGATTTAACTAATCTTGGAGAAGGAACATACGATGTAGTATTTACAGATGAAACTACATTATGTATTTTCTCAACAAAAGTTGTAATTACACAGCCTACAGATGCTTTAGTTTTACATTTAGATTCTAATGTAAATGCAAACTGTAACAAAGCAACGTCTAAAGTAACAGTACATGCTACTGGAGGAACGTTAGATTATAAATATGCATTTAAACAAAACAATGTAGCTCCAACAGATTCTGATTACAAAGATGCTGCAAGTGCAGATCTTAGCCCAGTAATGAACACAGAATGGGATGTTTGGGTTAAAGATGCTAATAATTGTACAGCTAAGATAGACGTAACTATTGATACTGATTTAGCACCAACTGTTGATGTTAAAGTAAACAATCAATGTACAGTTTCTGGTAACGCATTTATTATAGAAGCAACAGGTAATGGTGGTGTTGCACCATATACTTATACAATTAATACAGGTGTTGCACCAAGTCCAGATAATATATTTACTGTTGGCGCAGGAACATACACGATTACGGTTAAAGATGCTAACGGTTGTACAGGAACAGCACCAATTACTGTTTACGATGCAATGACGGTTAGTGCAGACATCACTAAAGAACTTACATGTGCTGCTGTAACACCAGTAGATGGAAACATTAAGGTTAAAGTGGTAACTGGAGGAAAACCAAACTTTACTTATAAAGTAAAAATAGATGCAGGCTCTTACCCAACTACAGGAACACCTTTTACAGGAACATCTTTCGATTATCCAGTAACAGCGGCAGGAACGTATCAGTTTGAAATTACTGATGCTAATGGCTGTATAAAAGAAACAATAGCAGTTGAATTAAAAGATCCTCAAACGGTTGTGGTAAAAGATACTCCAACAAGTCCAACTTGTAATGGAGATGCAGACGGATCTGTAACACTTGAGGCAACAGCAGGAGAAGGACCATTTAAATTTAGTTTTAACGGAGGACTTTTCTTAGATAAATTTATTTATGGAGGATTAATTGCAGGAAACTATCCTTATACAGTAAGAGATAGTAAAGGTTGTGAGGCTTCTGGAATAGCTATTGTTACTGCTCCTGCGGCTATTATACCAGTAATTAAAGCAAATGGAATTACATGTCTAAGTACAAAACCAGGAAGTATAGATGTAAATCTTACAGCTGCTTCTGGAGGTACAGCACCATTTACATACTATTTGTATGATAATACAATGGCAGTAAAAGGAACTTATATTGCAAATGCAGCAGATGCATTGGTAAAGCATAATTTCCCTAATTTAGATTTTGGTGACTACTTTATTCATATAGTAGACGCAAAAGGATGTAAGTATGAGAGTACTGCGATAAGAATTGAACCACTTCCATATTTGGCTTTTGAAGCTGAGACTATTGGAATGGATTGCGAGGAAGGTATCACTGTTAGAGTTAAAGTAACAGGTGGTACAGCAGATTTTGAATATTCTATTTATGGACTTGGTCAGTCTTCTGGCATTGTACCTGACAAAGAGTGGGATTTCAAAAAATTAGAGCAGAATACGACTTATAATTTTATGGTTGTAGATGCGAACGGATGTCCATCGTATTTAGAATATACTACACCTAAGATTTCAGATATTACGGCAGACGTTACGCCAAAAGATGTAACATGTTTTAATGCAGGAAATGGTGAATTAAGTTTTGAAGTAAAAGATTTAGGCGCAGGAACTACTCATATTTATTATGAAGTAAGAGATAACTTAACTAATCTGCCAATTCTAAGCCCTAAATTTGGTGATATCACTGCAGCTCCTTACACAGGAACGATTACAGGTTTATTGCCAGGTAATTATATTCTTTATGTAAAAGAAATAGACGGAACTAAATGTTCTACAACAACGAAATTCCAAATTAAACAGCCAGCTTCAGCACTTGATGCTAGTATTACTAAAGTGGTGAATGCAACTTGCGATAAAAATGCTTTTGTAACAATTAGCGCAGGTGGAGGAACAGGACCTTATACTTATGGTTTCTATACTGCACCAGCTACAGCACCAGCTTCATTTGGAAGTGAAAATGTTTTAGAGTTGCCATATTCTCCAACTACTACAAACTATAACATTGTTATAAAAGATGCTAATGAATGTGAGAAAGAACTAGGTCAGATAATTTCTAAAGACCCAAGTCCAGAAATTAGTTTAGATGTAGATAACAAATGTGTTAGCGAAGATACTTTCGGAATCGTAGTAACATTGTCTAACGTAGGAATGCCAGGATATTCTATTAAAGTTGACGATGGAGTTTTTGTACCATATACTGGAACATTCCCGTATACAATACCAAATTTACACTCTGGAGAACATGAAATTACAATAAAAGACAAAAACAACTGTACAGATGTTAAGAAGATAACAATTGACGCTCCATTAAAACTTGAAGCTTCAAATCTTGTTCTGCCAAATTGTAATGATGATAATGGTGGAGTAACATTAGTTCCAAGTGGAGGATCAGGAAATTATGGTTATAGTATTTTACCAAGTTTCCCAAGTGTATCTATAGTAGGCAATACAATTACAGGATTACAAGCTGGTAAGTATGTAGTAACAATGACCGACCTTACAAATGTTGGATGTACTACTACAACAGAATTTGAATTGCCAGCTGGAACTCCAGTTACTTTTGATGCTGTAGCTACAGATGTACTTTGTCTTGGAGATTCAAACGGAACTATTACAGTAAATTTACTTGCAGGTAATAATGAACCTCCGTATACTTACGAAATTGCATTAGTATCAGGAGCGCCTCTACCATTAGGTATTGTACAGACAGATAACGTATTTAGTAATCTTCCGATAGGAGATTATAGAATTACGGTGACTTCTAAGAGATTGTGTTCTTTATATAAAGATTACACTATTGGAGGACCAACTGTTGCTTTAGGAGCCATTGTTGCTCTGAAAGATTTTGGATGTCTTTCAGGAAGCGATCCAGAACTTGCAGAAGTTACAATTACTGGAACGGGAGGTACAGCATCGTATCTATATAATTTTGATGGAAGTGCAAATTATACGAAAGAAAATAAAGTAACGATTCCAAATGACGGAAACCCTCATACGGTAAATTACTATGTAATCGATAAGAATGGTTGTAAAACAAATGGTTCTACAATTGTTAATCCGTTTACGAAATTAGACGATATTGATTTTGCTCAAACGATAGTAGCAACATGTCCAGATGAAGAAACACAAGTTACTTTAACAGTAATAGGTGGTTATGCAATTGATAAATATGAAATTGTTTCTCCATTCACTAAAGACAACGGAACTTCAAATGTATTTGATAACTTACTTGCTGGAACTTACATGTTTAAAGTGACAGACGAGAGAGGATGTTCTATCGAAAGACCTTATGTAATTGAAAAATTAGATAAAATTGATATTGTTAAAACATCACAAATCAATGTAAGCTGTAACACAATAAACGGAACCAATAACAACGGTGAGGCAACTTTCACAGTTTCAGACTTTAGTACTGCTGGTTACACAGTTGTTGTTACAAGTACACCAACTGGATTAGCTCACAACGCTCCTACAACAGCAGGTGATGTAGTTACAATAGATGGTCTTGTTGAAGGAACTTACACAGTAACAGTAACAGATAATACAACAAATTGTTCGAAATCTGCAGATGTTACCATTACAATGCCAGCTCCAATTGTATTTACTGCAACGGGTAGCAATGTATATTGTTCTGAAGATAATTCTACAATTACAATTACAAACATTGTAGGTGGAACGCCAAATTATTCTTATGCAGCAGTTATAAGAAATCAACCAGCTCCAGTAGCGTTTGCAGCGTCTACTGTTCCATTGGTGGTTGATACAGATTTGACAAACCTATTATGGGATGTTTATATTAAAGATGCGAATGGTTGCGTTTCAGCGCCAATCCCAGTAGATATTGATCTTGACGCAGCTCCAGTTCTTAATATGCCTGTACAACAGTGTTTTGTAGATGTTGACTTGACTGTAGATCTTGATGCTCTTGCTACAACATACAATAATGTTAAAACATTTACGATTGATGGATTGCCAACAGGTGCTATAGCGACATTTACAAAAGCAGGTTCATATAAAATCGTTTTAACAGATGAGCATGGTTGTTCAGATGAGAAAATTTATATTATTCAAGAGCGTTTAACAGCTGCAGCAACATTAGAGAAAGATCTTTATTGTGAAGCAGGTAATGAAGCAGCAAAAATTGTTGTTGAAGTAAAAGGTGGTGTAAAAGATTATACATACCAAATGTACCTAGACGGTGTTGCAGTATTCCCAGCTCCAAAAACAGCTACGGGTGATTTTACAGAATTTGTAACTGCTGAAGGAGATTACACTTTTGAAATCTCAGACAGTAACTTACCATGTACATTTACAACTATTCCTGTAACGGTTACAGATCCAGAGCCAATTACTCTTGGAGATTCGCATACAGATGTATTATGTTGGAATGACAGCAATGGAACTTTAACAGTTGTACCAACTGGTGGAGTAGAACCATATTCATATGTGCTTTCTGGAACAGTTACAAATACAACAGGAGATGTAAGCGGTGTTTATACCGATTTACCTCAAGGTACGTATACAGTTCAAGTTACAGATGGTAAAGGTTGTACGACTACTTCGGCTAATATTATAATTATTCAGCCAAATAAGTTAGATCAAGAGTATGCTATTACAGCAAATAATGCTTGTAATAGATTTACAGAAATTGTGGTAACAGGTAAAGAAGGTACGGCACCTTACCAATATAATTTTGACGGAAATGGATACGATGATACAAATAGTATCTCTGTACCAAATGACGGTTCAGTTGCATCAGTTACCTATACGGTTAGAGATGCTAATGGTTGTGAAACACCACCAGTAACAGTTCCGATTGTTCCATTAAACAAACCATCAGCTTTAGCATTCAATGCAACTGCTATTACTTGTAATCCTGCAAACGCTACTAGTACTGTTACAGTAACAGCTACAAACGGTGTAGGTGCGTTAGAATTTAAAATTATAGAATTCAATGGTGCGGCAACTACGCTTTACCCTCCAGTTTCAACAACTGGAAGTGCAGATCCAGCCGTATTTACAGGATTACCTTTCGGTGAATATAAATTTGAGGTAACAGATAGTTTTAAATGTTCATTCACTGATATATTGACTATCAAAGACGTTGTTAAAATCCAAGCTACAGGTGATGCTTTCGCGAAATCTTGTATCGGTACAGACGACGGAAAAGTAGTCTTTACAATGTCTGATTTCAAAGGAGCATATACTTACTCAGTAACTAAAGATGGTGCTGCTTTTGTTGGACCAATTACAACTGCTGATACAGAGGTTACTTTAGCGAATTTAGCAATAGGAGTTTATGAGATTAGTGTTGTTGATGATATAACAACTTGCCCAATAACTTTCAGCGTTACGGTTAACGATCCTATCGATGTAACTGTTTCAGAAGAAGATAACGTAAATGCTAATTGTAAAACTGGTGCAGTAGTGACAGTTTTAGGACACGGAGGAGCTGGAGATTATACCTATTCTTTTGTTGCAGCGGGAGCAGCTTACGGTACATTTGAACCAGAAGCTACTAGAGTATTAAATCCTGCTACGGCGAGTTGGTATGTATATGCGAAAGATAAAAACGGATGTATCTCTCAACCGATAACGGTTAACATTACAACTGATCCGTTGCCAAGTAACTTTACAGCAAAAGTTACATCACATTGTGCTGATAGTAATGGAAATTATGAAATTGTAGTAGACGATTCTGTTGCTATTGGAGTAGGTCCATTTACATATAGTATTGGTGGAGGATTCCAAATTTCTAAATCATTTACAGTGAACGTGGCAAAAGCTTACGATATCACAGTACGCGATAAATTTGGTTGTGAGACTAAATTCCCAGCTCTAGTAACTATTTTACAGCCTTTAGAATTGGATACTAAAATTTTAGATTGGCCAAGTTGTGATGAAGGAGACGGAAGAATTAGTGTTACAGCAACTGGTGGTTCAGGAAATTACAGTTATTCAATTGACGGACAACCTGCAGTAACAACTACGACAGCTGAATTTACAGGTTTAGATTCTGGTTCTCACACAATCGATGTGATTGATACAACGACTAACTGTCCAATTTCAACAACGGTGGTTATTGCTCCAGCAACTAAAATTGATGGTTTCAAAGCAGTTCCTACTCCTGTTACATGTTTCAGTTATACAGATGGTAAAATTAGAGCAAGCATTACTCCAGGAGTAAATGATAACCCTATATACAAATATAGAATCAACAACGGTCCACTTCAAGAAAGCGGATTGTTTGAAGGATTAGCAGCTGGAGATTACAGAGTTGAAGTATTCTCAGGAAGAGGTTGTACAGCCTTTATTGATGTAAAAGTTGAAGGACCTAAAGCAATTGTGGTTCCAGATCCAGCTGTGGTGCAGTACTTATGTACTAGCGGTAACACTAGCAATTTTGCAACAATCACAGTAACTGGTGTTACTGGAGGTTCTGAAAATTATGATAAGTACACTTATGAGTTTATTAGAAATGGTGTAAGAGTTTACAAAGGAGAAAGAAATGTGTATACTCAAACCGATTTTACAGGTGGAAATTTCGTAGTAAAAGTTTATGACGAAAATGGTTGTGAGGGTACCAATCCAACAACTTGGGTAATTAATCCATTCATCCGTTTAGACAAAGTAAATGTAAGAGTTGATGATGCAATCACTTGTCCTACTAAAGAAAACATTACAGTATCGGTAGATGCGACAGGAGGTACACCAGCTAACTTAGAATATTCAATCGCTTATTCTTCTAGTGCTACTGTACCAGGAAATGCGCCAAATGCAAATGGAGTATTTACAGATTTAGGAATTGGTGAATATATTATTACAGTTCTGAATAAAGATACTGGCTGTTTATTGCAGAAAGTTCACAATGTGTTTGATCCAAATACATTCAGTATTCAAGCAGTTGCTGTAAATGGAGAAATTTGTTTCAATGCTACTGATGGAAGCGTAGATTTAACTTTTGTAGACAATCAGATAGTTCCAAAAGACGATGCTGGTAGATTTGATTATGTAGTGACTGGTCCGTCGCCAAGTACAGCGGTAGTAGCTTCAGGTCAATCACCAACAGCAGGTCCACAAAGGGTTTCTAATTTGAGCGCTGGTTTATACAAAGTTGTGGCTACTTTAGTAGGTGATCCTAAATGTTCTGTAGAAACATTATTTACGATCAGTCAGCCAAACGAAGCATTAGTTGCAACATCAGCAAAAGTGGATATTACATGTATTGCTGGTAACAATGACGGTGAAATCTCTGTTAGTGCAACAGGAGGTTGGAACACATCTTACCAATATCAATTAGTAAGAGGTACAACTGTTGTAGAAGATTATTCAAGTAAGACGAACTATCCAGGTCTAACAGCAGGTGTTTATACCATAAACGTTAAAGACGCTAAAGGTTGTATGGCATCTACAAGTCAGACTTTAATAGTGCCAGTGCCTATTAATGCTACAGCAAGTGCAAATGTTACAACGTTACCATGTTTTGGAGATAAATCTGGTGTAGTTACCGTGAGCCCTCCAACAGGTGGTCAAGGAAGCAACTATATGTATACTTTAAATATACTTTCTGAAGATCCTGTAATTTCATCAGGACCATTCTCTTCTCCAGTTTTCTCTGGATTAGGAGCAGGAAGATATAGTGTAACAATAACTGATGGATTCTCTTGTGAGTTTACAACTAATGAAGTTGAAATAAAAGATCCACTAAAAGTATTAGCTACTTTAGTAGAGTCTAGAGCACAAACTTGTCAGACTTTAACACAGCTTACGCTAAGTGCCGAAGGAGGAACAGGACCATATAGATATAGTGCAGATGGAACAACAATATTAGGTACATTCGCATCTTCAGTTTCATTTGAAGTGCCGGTAGGTTCTTATAAGTATTTTGTTTTTGATGCTAACGGATGTAGAAGTGTTGTTTCTAATACAGTTACAATCTATGCATTAACTCCATTAGATGTTAAACTGGATGTTTCAAGTGCAGTTGTAAAATGTACAGGAGAAGCTACAGGAGTAATTACTGCAGAAGCAGTAGGAGGGTTAGGTCACTATTCTTATACATTGTTAAACGCAACAGACGGAATTGTTCGTCCAGCTCAAGACAATGGAGTATTTGCTGATCTTCCAATTGGAACATATAGAGTAGCAGTTGAAAGTGTGGATTGTAAAGATAGATCTGAATTGGTTGTTATTACGGAACCAAGAGAAGCTTTACAAGCACAATTTAAACCAACTGATGTTACTTGTTTCGGTGAGAATAATGGTAAACTTGAAATAATTGCTTCAGGTGGAACAGGAGTTATTAAATATGCAATTTCTCCAAATCTGAACCAGTTTGATACTAAAGTGATATTTGAGAAATTGGCGCCTGGTGATTACCAAGCTATAGCTCAGGACGAAAACGGATGTTTTGTATTGTACGATTTCACTATCTCACAACCAAGACCTGTAGTTGTAACTGAAGTTCCAAACTCAATGATACCAGAAGTTTGTGACGGAGATAAAGATGGTGCATTTAGTATCGAAATTAAAGGTGGTACTTTACCTTACAGCGTAAGTTTAGATGCTCCAAACGGACCATTTACTGCAGGTACTGCAACACAAACAGTGTTTGACTTTACAAACCTTAAAGGTGGAGCACATACAGTGTATGTAAAAGATGCAAACAACTGTCCGGTAGATTTCGTAGAGAATATGCCAAACGCTGTAATTCTTAACCCAACTGCAGAAGTAACATATGATTGTGTTAACAATGCACAGGCAAATATGGTAGTAGTAACAATCGATGCTTCTATCACAAACCCTGCAGAGGTAGATTACTCTCTTGACAATAATGGAACATTCCAACCAAGTAACATTTTCACAAATGTTGCCCCAGGAAGCCACTTCATTGTTGCTAGACATACTAACGGATGTGAAGTGCCAACTCCAATTTTTGAAGTAGCAGCTGTAGATCCAGTAAGTTTAATTGACGTTACAAACCAAAGCAAAGACATCAACACAATTGTTGTAAAAGCTTCTGGTGGAGTTGCTCCTTACGAGTACAGCTTCAATGGTGAATCATTCTCATCATCTAATAGCTATAGAATCTACAAATCTGGTGATTATGTAGTGATCGTAAGAGACAAAAATGGTTGTGAGGCAACAATAACAGTTCAGGGTACATTCTATGACTTCTGTCTGCCAAACTACTTCACTCCAAACGGTGACGGACAAAATGATACTATTGGTCCAGATTGTGGTGCATTAGCATACAAAGAGTTAACTTTCGATATTTATGATAGATATGGTAGAGTAGTAGCGAAATACCACGTAGGTCAAAAATGGGATGGTAGATATCATGGAAACGAATTACCAACGGGTGATTACTGGTATGTTCTTAAATTAAATGATCCTAAAGATCCAAGAGAATTTGTCGGACATTTCACTTTATACAGATAACAAAATTATAGCCCCAATGATGTTATCTAAAAATATTAATACAATGAAAAAGCTTATTTTATCCTTAGTACTCATGGCTGTAACAACAAGTTACAGCCAAGAGTTAAACCTACCGGTGTTTACCCAGTATTTAGCTGATAACCCTTTTATTCTTTCTCCTGCTTATGCTGGTATTGGAGATAATCTCCGTATTAGAGCCAATGGTTTAACACAGTGGGTCGGAATTAAAGACGCACCAGATAACCAGTCATTGTATGCAGATTTTCGTGTTTTAGATCGTTCTGGAGTTGGTTTGTCATTGTATAATGATAGCAATGGTAATACAAGACAAACGGGAGCCAAAGTTTCATTTGCGCACCACTTGATTCTAGATTATCGTACAGAGCAATACCTTTCATTTGGTATTTCGTATAACATCAATACTTTTCGTTTAGAAACAAATAATTTTACGGGGACTGACGGAGGGATAACAGACGATCGTCGTACATCTAACAACAACTTTGATCTTAGTGCATTGTATCGTAACAGAGGATTTTATTTTAGTTTCAATGCCAACAACGTATTGAAAAAGAATATTAGTCTTGAGAGAGCAAACGAACCAGATCTTTTATCGAACTTTCAGGTATATTCTGGATTTACTTTTAAAGATGGAGAAAACAGACGTATCGAATACGAACCATCGGTTTTCTTACAGTACTTTGCAAATGACCAGCGTTCTACAACCGATTTTAACTTCAAATACAGACGTTACAATCGTTACGAAGATTACTATTGGATTGGAGTTTCTTACCGTTTCTTAAATGACCAGTTCCCAAAACCTTTGGCAATGGGACCAATGGCTGGTTTTATGAAATCTAAATTCTATTTTGCATACTCTTACCAGTTAATGTTTAATGGACTTGGAACGTATAACACAGGAACACATTCCATCACAATCGGATTCGATTTCTTACAATCTATCAGTAACTGTCCTTGTACACAAAGTCCAGTTCACGATTAGACAAGTAATTTTTATCATCTTTGAGAATTATTTTGTTTGTTTTCATAATTTACAACGTTTTCGTTTTTATTAATGGATTATTTTTGCTTTTTTGAAATTTAGACTACTGTAAAAGTTCTATATTTGTTATTCTTTCAAAAAATTAAAAAAATTAGCAGATGAAAACTTTAAACGATTTCGATTTTAAAAATAAAAAAGCAATTATCCGTGTTGACTTCAACGTGCCATTGGATGAGAATTTTAATGTAACAGATACAACACGTATTGAAGCTGCAAAGCCAACAATTGGCGCTATTTTAGCTCAAGGTGGAAGTGTGATTTTAATGTCGCACCTTGGAAGACCAAAAGGAGCAGAAGAGAAATACTCTCTAAAACATATCTTAAAAACAGCTTCTGATATTTTAGGAGTTCAAGTAAAATTTGCTGAAAACTGCGTTGGAGAACCAGCTCAAACTGCAGCAAAAGATTTAAAACCAGGCGAAGTTCTTTTATTAGAAAATTTACGTTTCCATGCTGAAGAAGAAGCAGGAGATGTAGCTTTCGCTAAAGAATTAGCTTCTCTGGGAGATATTTATGTAAACGATGCATTTGGTACAGCTCACAGAGCACACGCATCTACTACAATTATTGCACAGTTTTTTCCAAACGATAAAACCTTTGGAACATTATTGGCAAAAGAAATTGACAGTTTAAATAAAGTTCTTAAAAACAGTGAAAAACCTGTAACTGCTGTTCTTGGAGGTTCTAAAGTTTCTTCTAAAATCACCGTTATCGAAAATATCTTAGATAAAGTAGATCACATGATTATTGGAGGAGGAATGACTTTTACTTTC
>Ga0308157_10002980_pt1 | contig 25896 bp, 23 predicted proteins | sample PhyBR1_FD_201035 | JGI IMG/M metagenome (GOLD analysis project Ga0308157, IMG submission 201035) | Phyllosphere microbial communities from UC Gill Tract Community Farm, Albany, California, United States - DLSLB.R1 | ecosystem: Host-associated > Plants > Phyllosphere > Unclassified | place: USA...
ATAGCAGTAATTGCAGCAAGTCGTCCGGCTCGGCCACCTCGGGCGGGATCAGTCCGGCCTGCTGCGGCGTCAGGAAGGTGCAGCGGATGAACGCGACCGCCTCCTGGTGCGCGCGGCGCAGCAGCGCTGGCGTGGCGGGCTGGTCGAGGTCGAAACCGTATTCGCGCGCGAACTGCCGCGCATCGTGCAGATTGCGCAGTGCCAGCGCGCCCAGGTCGATCGCCGAGACGCCGTTGGCAATCGCATTCAGATAAGTCCAGTTCAACGACAACTTGCCGCCGCTTTTCAGCGATGCCTGCAGTTCGGTCATGCGCGTGTCTCCTCCAGCCGTCTGGCGGTTAGAACTATAATAACGCCTTTACCTACCAACAACAGTATTATGCCCATCCCTCGCAATACGCGCATCGCCATCCTGGTGCCGTGCTACAACGAAGCGTTGACCATTGCCGCCATCGTGCGCGATTTCCAGGCGTGCCTGCCGCAGTCCCAGGTTTATGTGTTCGACAACAATTCCACCGACGGCACCGCCGAAGTGGCCCGCGCCGCCGGCGCCATCGTGCGCAATGTGCCGGCCCAGGGCAAGGGCAGCGTGGTGCGCCGCATGTTTGCCGACATCGAGGCGGACGCCTACGTGATGGTCGACGGCGATGATACCTACGACGCCAGCGTCGCGCCGCAGCTGATCGAGCGTCTGCTGGAAGAGGGGCTGGACATGGTGGTCGGCAACCGCGTCAGCACCGAACAGGCCGCCTATAGGCCCGGCCACCGTTTTGGCAACGCCATGCTGACCGGCTGCGTTTCGGCGGTGTTTGGCCGCACCTTTACCGATATCCTGTCCGGCTACCGCGTATTCTCGCGTCGCTACGTCAAATCATTTGCCGCCCACTCGGCCGGTTTCGAGATCGAGACGGAACTGACAGTGCACGCGCTGGCATTGCGCATGCCGGTGGCGGAAGTGGCGACCGTGTACAAGGCGCGCCCGGAAGGTTCGGTCAGCAAGCTGAACACCTACCGCGACGGTGCGCGCATCCTCGGTACGATCGCCCGCCTGTTCAAATCCGAGCGGCCGCTGGCGTTTTACTCGATCTTCGCCGCACTCGGCGTGTTGCTGTCGCTGATCCTGGCCCAGCCGGTTGTCGTTGCCTACTTGCATACCGGCCTGGTGCCGCGCCTGCCTACAGCCGTACTGTGCGCCTCGCTGATGTTGTTCAGCGCGATCCTGCTGGTGTGCGGCATCGTGCTGGATGCGGTGACCAAGGGACGCATCGAGCAGAAGCGCTTTGCCTACCTGGCCCATCCCGGTCCGGGTATGGGTGATGATGCGGCCTGACGCCTGGTTCGCGCGGCGCACCGCTTTTCTTGAACAGCCGCGCGCCGGCCGCTGGGCGTTGCTATTGGTGCCGTTGCTGCTCGGCCTGCTGTCGCTGCTGGCCGGCCAGGACGACGGCTGGGACATGCGCAACTATCATCTGTACAACATCCACGCGTTGCTGGGCGGGCGCATCGGCTTCGACCTGGCGCCGGCTGGCTTCCAGAGCTATTTCAATCCCACGCTGGACCTGCCTTACTACTACCTTAACCAGTGGCTGCCGCCGCGCGCGGTCGGCTTCGTGCTGGGCGCGCTGCATGGCCTGAGCTTCGTGCTGTTGTACGGCATCGGCCGCCAGTTGCTGGCCGGTGCGCAATCACGCCGGCTAGCGCTGCTGCTGGCGTTTGCCGGCGTCGCCGCGCCTGGCTTCCTTAGCGAACTGGGCAACACCATGGGCGACAACCTGAGCGCGCTGCCGGTGCTGTTGTCGCTGTACCTGGTGCTGCGCCGCTGGGACACGCTGCAACAGTGGAGCAGTGCTGCCGCGCTAACCGCCATCGCCGCCGGCGTGGCGATGGGCATTGCCGCCGGCATCAAGCTGACCAACGCCGTCTACGCGGTAGCGCTGTGCGCTGCCTTGCTGGCGGTGCCGCTGCTGTGGTGGCAGCGGCTGCGGCTGTCCTTCCTGTTCGGCGTCGGTGTGTTGGGTGGCATGGCCATCAGCGGCGGCTGGTGGATGGCGCGCATGTGGCAGACCTTCGGCAATCCGCTGTTCCCGCAATTTAACAACATCTTCCGCAGCCCGCTGGCACCGGACAGTGGTGTCATCGACGTGTTCTTCCGTCCGCAAGGCTGGATGGAGAACCTGCTGTGGCCATTTATCTTCACTCTCAACACGCGCCGCGTGTCGGAGATCCCGCTCAAACTGGCGGTGTGGCCGTTGCTGTACGTGACGCTGATTACGCTGGCTGTCGTGTGGTTGTGGCGGCGCCTGCGCAACGAGCGTTCGTGGACGCTGGCGCCGCGCGGCGTGCTGTTGCTGGCGTTTGTCGCGCTCGGCTATCTGGTGTGGATGCGCATGTTCAGCATCTACCGCTACCTGGTGCCGCTGGAGTTGCTGGCGCCGCTGGTGATCTGGCTGGCGTGGCAGTACGTCGGCCCGCGCGCCCAGCAACTGGCCGGCTGGGCGCTGGCGCTGCTCGTGCTGACCGCGCTGCCGGCCGCCAACTGGGGCCACGCCGGCTGGGCCGATCAGTCGTTCAGCGCCGATGTGCCGGCGATCGCGCACCCGGCCGACAGCATCGTCTTCTTCGCCCAACCGGACCCGCCGTCGGGCTGGATGGCCACTTTCATGCCGCCGGCCACGCAGGTCATCGCGCTGGGTACCGGCATACTGGAAACGCCGGCCTGGCGCGCGCGCCAGCAAGCCGCCATCGCCAGCCGTCCCGGCCCGCACTACCTGCTGCTGAGCGCCGCGCGCAACGACCGCGACGGCACGCGGCTGCGCAAGCTGGCGGTGGCGCAGGCGCTGGGCCTGACCGATGATGCCGCTGGCTGCGACAAGCTGGAACGCCTGATGGGCAAGGTGCGCCTGCAGCTTGAGCTGCGCCGCCTGGCAACCGGCGGCTGCACCTTTGACCTGCTGCCGCAGCATCGCATCGACCTTGCGGCACAGGACCGCGCCACCATCGCGCAGGTGGCCGACAAGGTGCGCCGCTACGGCCTGATTCTGGACGAAGCCAGCTGCCGCAAGCAGCCGGCGGCGATCGGTACGGAGCCGCGTCCCTTCCTCTGGTGCCGGGTCGCTGCGCACGATTGACATGTCATCAGATGGTCATAATGGAGGCGTATGCTGGGGCGCTTGCGCGCCGCGTGCGCGTTCCAGTCACTTTCAGGATATCCATGACCATCGCGTACACCGACATCAATGACACCTTGCGCCGCGTTTCCCTGTCGGGCCGTCTCGACATCGCCGGCACCGATGCTATCTCCCTGCAATTCACCGCGCTGACCGCATCGGCCAGGCAGCGGGCCGTGGTGGACTTGAGCGCGGTGGATTTCCTGGCGTCGATCGGCATCCGCGCCATTGTTGCCAATGCGCGCGCGATGCAGCAGCGCGGTTCGCGCATGGTGCTGTTCGTCGGTGAAAACGGCCCGGTAGCGAAGACGCTGTCGACCACCGGCATCGACGCCGTGATCCCGATGTTCAACGACCTGGCCAAGGCCGAAGAGGCAGCGCAGGCTTGAACGTGCTTGCCCATAGCGCTGCGCTGGTGCTGGCCGCGCAAGTGGCCGAGTTGCGCCGCGCAGCCGCCTGGCTGCACGCCGAAGCCGGCGCGCGCGCGGTGCCGGACGAGGATATCGCGCGGCTTGATTTATGCCTGCATGAAGCGCTGGCGAATGTCCTCGACCACAGCGGTCTGGCGGCCGACGCCGAAGTGCGCTTGCGCCTGCAAGTCGGTGACGGCAGCGCCACGCTGACGCTGGACGATGGTGGCGCGCCTTACGATCTGACCCAGGCGGTGGTGGCGGCTCGCCCGCTGACGCTGGAAGACACCGAGCCAGGCGGTCTGGGCGTGCTGATGCTGCGCAGCCAGGCTGACCAGCTGGAATACGAATACATTGACGGCAGCAACCATCTGCACATCACCGTGCGCTGGAGCGCCGCGTGAGCACCTCCGGCATTACCCGGCGGCCGTTCCGCCGGAGTGGCGAACGCCGTCACGGCCTCGATCACATGGTCGGCAGTCACCGCCACGACCAGCACCAGATCGAGCGCCGGCGCGAGGGCATGGACTGGATCGGCCTGTTCAAGCAGGCCAGCGCCGATGCGGTCGATGCCGCACTGGCCGAAGCCGAAGTGCTGGACTTGCCGGCCGGCGCGCCGTTGCTGAAATCCGGAGAAATCAATCACTGCGTTTACATCCTGCTGTCCGGCGCGCTGGAAGTCCATCTGGACGGCCAGGGCGGCGCCGGCGGCATCATCGTCTCGCCCGGCGAATTGATCGGCGAACTGTCGGCCATCGACGGCGAGCCTGTGTCAGCGCTGGTGCTGGCGCGTGAGCCGTCGCAAATACTGCAACTGTCGCGCGATCTGTTCTGGCAAAAGCTGATGGCCTTGCCCGGTGTCGCCAGCAACCTGATGACCACACTGACCGGGCGCATGCGCCGCTCCAACGAGGCGGCCCTGAAGGCGCAGCGCGCGTCGCTGGAGCTGCAACATCTGCGCAAGGAACTGGATATCGCACGCCAGCTGCAAGTCAGCATGCTGCCGTTGCAGCGCCCGCTGTTCCCGGAGCGCACCGACCTGCATGCCTGCGGTTTGATGGAGCCGGCGTCGCACGTCGGCGGTGACCTGTTCGATGCGTTTTTTATCGACGATCACTTGCTGTTCATCTGCATCGGCGACGTTTCCGGTCACGGCGTGGCGGCGGCGCTGTTCATGGCGCGGGCGATCGGCCTGTTGCGTGTGCTGGCAATGAGCATCACCGAGCCGGAGCAACTGCTGGCCACGCTGAATGACCGCCTGTGCGCCGGCAACGACACCAATCTGTTCGTCACGCTGTTCTGCGGTTTCCTCGATGTCGGGACCGGCGTGTTGCGCTATTCGAATGGCGGCCATTGCCCGCCGATGCTGTTGTCGGGCGGCGTCGCCAGTCTGCTGCCTATCCCGAAAGGAGTGCTGGTCGGCGCGTTCCCCGGCCTGGCTTTTGGCGCGATGGAAACCGTGCTGGCGCCTGGCGACACGCTGCTGTGCTACACCGACGGCGTGACCGAGGCGGCCAACGAAGACGGCGTGGAATTCTCCGAGGAGCGCTGCCTGGCGTTGCTGGCCCAGTGGGATACGCCAGCGCTGCCGGAGGCGCTGGACCTGCTGCGCCTGTCGGTCAGCACCTTCACCGGCCAGCCGGTGCTGGCCGACGACTGCACCATGCTGGCGATCCGCCGGCCAGCTGTTGCTGCTTGATATGGCACTGCTGCACAAGGTTGCAATAAGTTCTACAATATCCGGAGAAAACCACTCCCGGAGCCTGCATGTCTTTCCTGATCGTTCTTGCCGCATTGGTGTTCCTGATGCTGGCCGCGTATCGCGGCTACAGCGTGATTCTATTTGCCCCCATCGCCGCGTTGGGCGCGGTGCTGCTGACCGATCCGGGCGCCGTAGCGCCGGTATTCAGCGGCATCTTCATGGACAAGATGGTTGGCTTCATCAAGCTGTATTTCCCGGTGTTCCTGCTGGGCGCCGTGTTCGGCAAGCTGATTGAGCTGTCGGGCTTTTCCGAGGCGATTGTGGTGGCGGCCATCAAGTACATTGGCCGCTCGCGTGCCAACGCGGTGATCGTGCTGGTGTGCGCGCTGCTGACGTATGGCGGTGTGTCGCTGTTTGTGGTGGTGTTTGCCGTGTATCCGTTTGCGGCAGAGCTGTACCGCCAGAGCAATATTCCCAAGCGGCTGATGCCGGGCGCGATTGCGCTGGGGGCATTTTCGTTCACCATGGATACGCTGCCGGGCACGCCGCAGATTCAGAACATCATTCCCACCACGTTCTTCAAGACGACCGGCTGGGCCGCGCCGTACCTGGGCGTGATCGGCTCGATCGCCACGCTGGCTGCCGGCCTGGCCTTCCTCGAATGGCGCCGCCGCAGCGTGATGGCCAAGGGCGAGGGCTATGAGGCGACGCCGGCCGGTGCTGCACCGGCCGCGACCGCGCCTGCGGCAACAGCCATAGCCGCAGCCGCAGCCGCAGCCGCAGCCGCAGCCACTGCAGCCACTGCTGCCGCTGCAGCCACTGCTGCCACTGGGCCGGCAGCGGTGCCGTCTGCTGCGAGCTCCTCTGGTGCCGGTGCCGCAGCCATGCCGGCGACACCGGTACGCGCCGGTCTGCCGCATCCGCTGTTGTCGCTGGCGCCGCTGGTCATGGTCGGCGTCGCCAACTTCGCGCTGACCAAGCTGATACCCGGCTGGTACGGCGACAGCTACGCGCTGACCGCCGACGCCTTGCCCGGCCTGCACGCGCCGGTGAACATGACCATCAAGCCGGTGATCGGCATCTGGGCGGTGGAAGGCGCGCTACTGCTGGGCATCCTGCTGACCGTCGTTACCGCTTTCGGCCGCATCAAGAATGCCTTTGCCGAGGGCACCAAGGCCGCCGTCGGCGGCGCGCTGCTGGCGGCGATGAACACTGCCTCGGAATACGGCTTCGGCGGCGTTATCGCCGCGCTACCGGGCTTCCTCTCGGTCAGCAACGCGCTGCGCAGCGTGCCCGACCCGCTGGTCAACGCGGCCGTGTCGGTGACCTCGCTGGCCGGCATCACCGGCTCTGCCTCGGGCGGCATGAGCATCGCGCTGGCGGCGATGTCCGACCAGTTCATCAAGGCCGCCGAAGCCGCCAACATTCCGCTGGAAGTGATGCACCGCGTGGTGGCGATGGCCAGCGGCGGCATGGACACGCTGCCGCACAACGGCGCTGTCATCACGCTGCTGGCCGTGACCGGCCTGACGCACCGCCAGTCCTACCGCGACATCTTCGGTGTCACCGTCATCAAGACGCTGGCGGTGTTCTTTGTGATCGCTGTCTACTATCTGACCGGACTGGTATAGCCAGTGCCGGCGGATACTGCTTCTGGCATTTGACGCAGAAGAAGCTGCGACGTTTGGTCTTGCCCAGGTGGCCTTTGTGGAACGGAATGTCGCAGCGCGGGCAGATGCGTTTGGTGTGCGCCAGCCAGTGCTGCTTCAGCACGAAGGCCTTTTTCCACTTGAGGAAATCGAAGGCGTACACATGCATCTGCTCGACCAGCTCGCGCTGCTTGGCCGCTGGCAGCGCACCCACCTTCGACAGCGGATGCACGCGGATGCGGAACAGCACCTCGTTCTTGAAGATATTGCCGGCACCGGAAAAAATCTCCTGATCCAGCGTGGCGTCGCACAGCAGCGTGTCCGGCTGGGCGCGCAGCTTTTTCAGCGCCAGCCTGGCGTCCCACGCATCCGCCATCAGGTCGCTGCGCCAGTCGTACTGCGCGTCCAGGTCGGCGGGCAGCATCTTCACCGAGCAGGTATAGAAATTGAATTCCTGGCCATCGTCGAAGCCCAGGCTGAGGCGCGGCTCGGCGTCTTCCTTGCGTTCGTTGATGCGGTAACTGCCGAACATCAGCAGATGGATGCGCAGTGCCAGGTTCGGCAGCTGTAGCAGGAAATGCTTGCCCCAGCTGCGCACCGCCAGCACCGGCTGGCCGACCAGCGCGTCGAAGTCGACAGTCTTGCTGTTGCCGCTGGCGTGCGTGATGGTGCGGCCGGCGAAACCGGCTGCCTGTTCACGCATGATGACGATCGATGGTCCTTCCGGCATGGCGCGCCTCCACTGGCCTACAAGCCTCCAGTGTGGGCACGCCGCGCCGGCCGGACTGTACGTTAGCTCACCGAGACGGCAGCATCTCGTGGACGCTGTAGCTCATCATCGCCAGGAATGCCACCAGCACCAGGTACATCACGCCATAATTGATGCGCGTTTCGCGCGCCACCTGGTAGTAGTCGCCGGCCTTGGCCGGATCGCCCCAGATGGCTTCCTTGATCTGCGGATAGGCCAGCACCGCCACCAGGATCAGCATCGGGCTCGGATGGTAGAAGAACAGCGCGGCCAGCAGCGGCACGCCGGCCAGCCACACCTTGGGCGAAATGATGGCGGTGATGCGGCCACCGTCCAGCGGCGATACCGGAATCAGATTGAACAGGTTAAGCATGAAGCCCGAGTAGGCCACCGCCAGCAGCAGGTTGCTGTCGCTGTTGCGCGCGAAGTAGTAGCAGGCCAGCGACGCCAGCGTGCCGGCCAGCGGCCCGGCAAAGCCGATATAGGCCTCGGTTTCGACGTCGTGCGGCAGCTCTTTCAATTCAATCCACGCGCCGACAAAGGGAATGAAGGTCGGTGCGCCGACGTTCAGCCCACGCTGGCGCGCCGCCACGTAATGGCCCATCTCATGCACCAGGATCAGCGCCACGAAACCGACCGCGTAGCGCCATCCATACACCCAGCTGTAGGCGACGATGGACAGCAGCATGGTGCCGCACGTCAGCAACAGCTTGCCCATCTTGCCGGCCGCCAGCAGCCAGACGATCAGCTTGCCCACGCTTAGTCCGGCTTGCTGAGGTCAACGCCGGCGGCGGCTTGCTCCTTGCGGCGGCCCAGCAGCTTCCAGAACCAGCCGCCCAGCGCGGCCACGCCCAGCAGGATGAATTTCTTGAAGGCCAGCAGCACGGCAAAGATCTTGCCGAAGAAGCCCAGCTTGGCCGCGACGCCGCCGGCCACCAGCGCGGCGATACCGTATTCGGCCACCTTGTCGGTGCTGGCGTTGAAGTCGGTATAGCGGTTGCCCGGCGTGAAGTCGGTGAAGGCAGTAACTTTCTTCATCTCCTGCTTGACCTGGCCGATCTGCTGCATGCCCGACACCGCGTTCAGCACCAGCACGCCTTCGCGGCCCAGCACGCGGATGTTGTAGTTGAGCCCGTTTTCATTGCTGCCTTCGGTATGCAGTTCCTTGGCCCAGTACAGCTTGTGCTGGGCCTTGTCGTAGCTTGGCTGTTCGGCCCAGCCGACCAGCGTCATGGCCGAGTAGCCCTGTTCCTTGCGCGCCTTGTTATTTTCTTCCATGCCTTCCTTCATGTCTTTCAGCAGGTCGGCATAGTTGATGTGGTCGGCGTCATCGTCCTTGACGTGGCCGTCCTTGTCGTAGGTGACCACCACGCCCCAGCCAGCCTGGCTGAGCGGATTGACATCGGTGGGCACGATCATGCCCAGCGACTGTACGCCCGGCGGATTGCCCCAGCCTTCGGTAATCAGCTTGGCGGCGTCAGCCGGATCGAGGTAGCGGAAATTCGGCGGCAGGTCCATGGTGGCGATGTCGCCGGGCAGCTTGATCTTGCCTTCGCGGAAGGTCAGCGATTCGAGGAATTGCTGGGCGGTCATCTGTGGTGCTGGATCGGCGGCGATAGCGGGCAGGGAGGTGGCCAGGCTCAGGCAGAGCAGGGCAGTCAGAACACGGCGCATGGAGATCTCCTTGTAAGAAAGGCTATATCCTACAGGAAACTATTGTGAAGTTGGTAATTATTTATGACATTGTCGTCAAGATTGTTTCGTGGCAGTATGGACGATTCATGTACGTGTCCCAGGGAGCTTAGATTGAAAAAAACCATGCTAGTCCTGTCGCTGATGGCGGCGTTCGCAGCCCACGCGGCGGCCGGTCCTGAATTCGACGCCAAGCGTTTGTCGCACGATGTCAAAGTGCTGTCGTCCGATGAGTTCGAGGGCCGTGGCCCCAACACCGCCGGCGAAACCAAGACCGTCAAATTTCTGATCGAACAATTCAAGGCCGCCGGCCTGCAACCAGCCGGCGATGTCGTCAAAGGCCAGCGCAGCTGGACCCAGGACGTGCCGCTGGGCCGTTTTGAAATCAAGGGCCCGGTGACGCTGAGCGTCAGCGATGGCAAGACCGTGCAGCCGCTGAAGCAGGGCGACGACCTGGCCGTGCGCGCCGCCATGACCGGCGCGAAGCTGGTCGACTTCAAGAACGCGCCGCTGGTGTTCGTCGGCTATGGTGTTACCGCGCCGGAGCGCAAATGGGATGACTTCAAGGGCCAGGACCTGAAGGGCAAGCTGGCGGTGGTGCTGATCAACGATCCGGACTTCGAAACCGGCCAGGGGGAATTCGGCGGCAAGGCCATGACCTACTACGGCCGCTGGACCTACAAGTATGAAGAGATGGCGCGCCGTGGCGCGCTGGGCACCATCATCGTGCACGAAACCGCGCCGGCCTCGTATGGCTGGAACACGGTGAAGAACTCCAACACCAACGTCATGTACGACATCGTGCGCAAGAAGCCGTCGGAAGCGCATGCGCCGATGGAAGCGTGGATACAGCGCGACCTGGCGGTGGACCTGTTCAAGCGCGGCGGCCTCGATTTCGAAGCGCTGAAGAAGCAGGCGCAAACGCGCGACTTCAAGCCGGCCGAACTGAAAGGCGTCACGCTGTCAGCCAACTACGCGGTGGATGCGCAGGTGATCGTGTCGAAGAACGTGGCGGCGCGCGTGGTCGGCGCCAAGGCGCCGAACGAGACGGTCATCTACAGCGGCCACTGGGACCACCTGGGCGTGGGCCTGCCGGACGCCAAGGGCGACAAGATCTACAACGGCGCGGTCGACAACGGCACCGGCATCGCCGCGCTGCTGGAACTGGCGCGCGCCTATGGCAAGGCGCCGGCGCCAGCGCGCAGCGTGGTGTTCCTGGCGGTCACCGCTGAAGAGAAGGGTCTGCTGGGCTCCGAATATTACGCGGCCAACCCGCTTTACCCGCTGGCCACCACGGTGGGCGTCATCAATATGGATGCACTGAGCCCGGACGGCGTGGCGCGCAACTTCACCATCTCTGGCAGCGCCAAGCTGGATCTGCTGGACCAGCTGGTGGCCAAGGCCAAGCAATGGAACCTGGTGTACGCGCCTGATCCGAAACCGGAGGCCGGCCACTTCTTCCGCTCGGACCACTTCCCGTTCGCCAAGCGCGGCGTGCCAGCCATCTCGTATGGTTCGGGCGACGACCTTGTCGTCGGCGGCCTGGAAGCCGGCCACAAGGTCGAGGAAGCCTACGTGACCAATAACTACCACCAGCCGTCCGACGAGTGGAGCGCCAGATGGACGTTCGCCGGCATGTCGCATGATCTGGGCATGTTGTACGCGCTGGGCCGCGACCTGGCCGACTCAAAATCCTGGCCGAACTGGGCCAAGGACGCCGAGTTCCGCGCTGCCCGCGACGCTTCCGCCGCCAAGCGCAAGTAAGCGGTGACACTGCAAGCCCTCGACCTTTGCTGCGTTCGCGGAGAGCGCCGCCTGTTCAAGGGCTTGTCGTTGTCGCTGACGGCAGGCCAGGCGCTGCGCGTACGCGGCGCCAATGGCAGCGGCAAGACCAGCTTGCTGCGTACCCTGGCTGGCCTGGCGCAGGCCGAATCGGGCGAGGTGCGCTGGCAAGGACGCGCGATTGCCGCTTGCCGCGATGTGTATCACGCGCAGATGATTTACCTCGGCCACGCTGCCGCCGTGAAGGACGACTTGCTGGCGTGGGAAAACCTGGTCTACGCGGCGCGCCTGAACGGGCGCGTGCTGGATCGTTCTGCCGCCGAACAGTCGTTGACGGCACTGGGCCTGGGCCGCGCCGCGCAATTGCCGGCGCGTTCGCTGTCGCAAGGGCAGCGCAAGCGCTTGTCGCTGGCACGCCTGCATGGCGTGGAAGGCCAGGCCGCGCCGTTGTGGATACTCGATGAACCATTCAATGCGCTCGACCAGGACGCCGTCGGGGCCCTGTGCGGCGCGCTTGATCAGCACTTCGCCCGTGGCGGCATGCTGGTCTACACCACGCACACCGACCTGGCGCTGAACCCGTCGCAAGCGCTGGAGCTGAACCTCGACCGCCCTGCGTTATCCGCGCCGGGCGCACCAACCAACGCAGCGCCAACCGCGCCAACCAAGGCTGCGCTATGATGCGCGCCTTCCTTGGCGTGATCCGCCGCGACCTGTTGCTGGCCTTGCGCAACCGCGCGGACGTGCTGGCCTCCGTTTTCTTCTTCATCATCGTGGCAGCACTGGCGCCGCTTGGCCTCGGTCCCGAGCCGGCCATGTTGCGCACCATCGGCCCCGGCATGCTGTGGATCGCCGCGCTGCTAGCCTCCATGCTGGCGCTGCACCGCCTGTTCGCACAAGACCACGCCGACGGCACCCTCGAACAACTGCTGCTGTCGCCGGAACCCGCTACCTTGCTGGTCGCCGGAAAAATCCTCGCGCACTGGCTCACTACCGGCATCCCGCTGGTCATCCTGTCGCCGCTACTGGCGCTGCAATTCGGCCTGCCCGCCGAACAGGTCACCATCCTGTTGGCCAGCCTGCTGCTCGGGACGCCCATCCTCAGCCTGATCGGCGCCATCGGTGCCGCGCTCACGCTGGGCGTGCGTGGCGGTGGCGTGCTGATAGCGTTATTAGTTTTGCCACTCTATGTGCCGATCCTGATTTTCGGCGCCGGGGCAACTGTGGCGCCAGATCCACAATCACACCTGTTTTTACTGGGAGGCCTACTGGCAGCCGCACTAGCACTGGCCCCGTGGGCCACTGCGGCTGCCCTGCGCATTGCTTCGGAGTGAACAGTGTTGATACAATGTCCACAATGAAAAACAGCTTGCTCTATCGCTACGCCTCACCGCAACAGTTCTATCCCCTCGCTGGCACATTGATCCCATGGTTGTCCGTACTGGCCGTCTTGCTGACGGCCGCCGGCCTGTACGTGGGTCTGGTGCTGGCGCCGACTGACTGGCAGCAAGGCGACTCCTACCGCATCATCTACGTCCACGTGCCCGCCGCGTGGATGTCGATGGTGATTTACCTCGCCATGGCGTTTTGGGCCGGCCTCGGCCTGGTGATGAACACGCGCCTGTCATCAATGATGGCCAGCGCCCTCGCGCCCACCGGCGCCATGTTCACCGTGCTGGCGCTGTGGACCGGCGCCCTGTGGGGCAAGCCGACGTGGGGCGCGTGGTGGGTATGGGATGCGCGCCTGACCTCCGAATTGATCCTGCTGTTCCTGTACATCGGCTTCATGACCCTGCAATCGGCGATCACCGACGCGCGCCGCGCCGACCGCGCGGGCGCCGTGCTGGCCCTGGTCGGCGTGGTCAACATCCCGATCATCTATTTCTCCGTCAAGTGGTGGAACACCCTGCACCAGGGCGCCTCCATCAGCCTGACCGCCGCGCCCAGCATGGCCCACGTGATGCTGGCCGGGATGCTGCTGGTGACGCTGGGCGCATGGGCTTACAGTTTCGCCGCCGCGCTGGCGCGCCTGCGCTGCATCATCCTCGAACGCGAGAAGCGCAGCCCGTGGCTGAAGGAGGCCGCATGAGCGAATGGCTGCACATGGGCGGCTACGGCTTGTATGTGTGGGGCTCCATCGGCGTCTCGCTGCTGCTGCCGCTGTGCGAATACCTGGCACTGCGCCTGCGCCGCCGCGCCGCGCTGGAACAACTGAAGCATCAACAGGACCACGATGAAACCTAGACAAAAGCGCCTGGCGCTGGTGGCGGCGGGCCTGGCCCTGCTGGCGCTGGCGGCTTGGCTGATCTCGTCCGCCTTCCAGAAGAACCTGGTGTTCTCGGTGACCCCGACCGAAGTGTTGGCCAGCCCTGACCATGCTCGCAACCTGCGCATGGGCGGCCTGGTGGAGAAGGGTAGTTTGCGCCGTGAAGGCGATGGCGTGACCGTGGACTTCTTCATCACCGACATGGTGCAGCGCGTGCCGGTGCGTTACAGCGGCATCCTGCCGGACCTGTTCAAGGAAGGCAAGGGCGCCGTGGTGCAGGGCAAGCTGGGGGCGGACGGCGTCTTCACCGCCACCGAGGTGCTGGCCAAGCACGATGAAAACTATATGCCGCCGGATGCCGCGCGCGCACTGAAAGAGGCCGCAGAGGCCAAGGACAAGCAATGATTCCAGAAATAGGTTCCTTCGCGCTGATGCTGGCGTTTTGCGTCGCGCTGCTGCAAGGCGTGATGCCGTTATTTGCCTCGTTGCGCGTTGAGCGTTCCGCTGCCGCCCGCTGGATGGCCGTCGCGCGGCCAGCGGCTTACGCGCAAGCCTTGCTGGTGACTTTCGCCTTCGCCTGCCTGGTGCAAGCTTTTGTCGCCAACGACTTCACGGTACTGTATGTGGCCTCGCACTCCAACTCGCTGCTGCCGCTGCACTACCGCATCTCCGCCGTGTGGGGCGGGCACGAAGGCTCGCTGCTGCTGTGGATCCAGATCCTGGTGCTGTGGACTGCCGCCGTCGCCGTGTTCAGCCGTCAGTTGCCGGCTGAAGTGGTGGCCCGCGTGCTGGGCGTCATGGGCCTGATCAGCGTCGGCTTCCTCGCCTTCATCCTGTGGACATCGAATCCCTTCGAGCGCCTGCTGCCGGGCGCCATGGAAGGCCAGGACCTTAACCCGCTGCTGCAAGACATCGGCATGATCGCGCACCCGCCCTTGCTGTACATGGGCTATGTCGGCTTCTCGGTGGCGTTTGCATTTGCCATCGCCGCGCTGATCGGCGGCCAGCTGGATGCCGCCTGGGCGCGCTGGTCGCGTCCATGGACCTTGATCGCCTGGACCTTCATGACGCTGGGGATTTTCCTCGGCAGCTTCTGGGCCTACTACGAGTTGGGCTGGGGCGGCTGGTGGTTCTGGGACGCGGTGGAAAACGCCTCCTTCATGCCATGGCTGGTCGGCACGGCGCTGATCCACTCGTTATCTGTCACTGAAAAACGCGGCAGCTTCAAAAACTGGACCGTGTTGCTGGCGATCATGGCGTTCGCGCTATCGTTGCTGGGCACCTTCCTGGTGCGCTCCGGTGTGCTGACCTCCGTGCACGCCTTTGCCACTGATCCCAAGCGCGGCTTGTTCATTCTGGTGTTCCTGGCGCTGGTGGTCGGCGCGTCGCTGCTGCTGTACGCCTGGCGCGCGCCGCAAGTTGGCTTGGGCGGCCGCTTCGCCTTGTTTTCGCGCGAGTCGCTGCTGCTGGTGAATAACGTGCTGCTGGTGGCCGCCGCCGGCACCGTGCTGCTGGGTACCCTGTACCCGCTGTTCCTTGATGCGCTGGACATGGGCAAGATCTCGGTTGGTCCGCCGTACTTCGAGACCGTATTCGTGCCGCTGATGGCGCCGATGCTGTTGTTGTTGGCTGTCGGCCCCTTCCTGCGCTGGAAACAGGCCGGTTTCAAGGACGTGCGCAGCCTTCGCGTGGTCGGTGTCGCGGCCGTGCTGCTGGCACTGGCTGCCGCCTTCGCGGTGGGTGCGTCGCCGCTGCTGGTGATGGGCCTCGCGCTGGCCGCGTGGATACTGCTGGGCAGCGTATGGCACTTGCTGCAACGCCTGCGCGTGTTTGAAGATAACCGCACGCGCTTCAGCCATCGTTTGTCCACGCTGCCGGGCAGCTACTGGGGCATGCTGATCGCGCACGCCGGCATCGGCGTGTTCGTGATCGGCGTGACGCTGGTGAAGGGGCGCGAGATTTCGCACGACGTGCCGATGCAGAGTGGCGACATGCACCAGGTGGGCGATTACAACTTCCGCTTCGTCGGTTTGCAGAACGTCGAAGGCCCCAACTATTCTGCGGTGCGCGGCACCTTCGATGTTACGCGCAACGGCAAGCACATCACCACGCTGCTGCCAGAGAAACGCCAGTTCGCGTCCGGCGGCATGCCGATGACGGAAGCAGCGATTGATCGCGGTCCAACGCGCGACTTGTATCTCGCGCTGGGCGAGGAGGTCAAGCCGGGTAACTGGATCGTGCGTATCCAGCACAAGCCGTTCGTCGCCTGGATCTGGGCCGGTGCCTTATTGATCGCCTTCGGTGGCCTGCTGGCGGCGCTGGACAAACGATATCGCCTGAAGAAAGGCAAAGCATGAAGCGCTTTATTCTGCCGCTGGGCGTCTTCGTTGCGCTGCTGGGATTCCTGTGGGTGGGCTTGCGCCTGAATCCGCGCGAGGTGCCGTCGCCGTTGATCGACAAGTCTGCGCCGGCGTTTGCGCTGGCCCAGTTGCATCTGCCGGAGCGTCAGATCGGCACGCGCGACATGGCAGGGCAGGTGTGGATCTTGAACGTGTGGGCGTCGTGGTGCGTAGCTTGCCGCCAGGAGCACCCGGTGCTGATGGAAATGGCGCGCCTCAAGCTGGCGCCTATCGTTGGCCTCAATTACAAGGATAGCCGCGACGATGGCATCGCCAACCTGCAGCGCGCGGGTGATCCGTACATGGTGTCGGCATTTGACCAGGATGGCCGTGTCGGCATCGACTATGGCGTCTACGGCGTGCCGGAAACCTTCGTGATCGACAAGCGTGGCGTGATCCGCTACAAGCAGATCGGTATCCTGACGCCCGATGTGGTCACAGGCAAGCTGATTCCGCTGATCGAGAAACTGAACAAGGAAGCCGGCCATGGTTAAGCTGATTGCGGCATTGATGATGACGCTGGCCCTGGTGGCGCATGCCGAGGCGGATCTGGACAAGCGTGCGGCAGCGCTGGAGGAAGAGTTGCGTTGCCTGGTTTGCCAGAACCAGACCATCGCCGATTCGCACGCCGGCCTGGCGTCGGACTTGCGGCGCGAGGTGCGCGAGCAACTGGCGCAGGGCAAGTCGGAGCAGGAGGTATTGGACTTCATGGTGCAGCGCTATGGCGATTTCGTGTTGTATCGGCCGCCGGTGAAGTCGACCACCTGGTTGCTGTGGTTTGGGCCGTTCCTGCTGCTGGCTGCGGGGGCGCTGTTGCTGGCGTCCCGCTTGCGGGCGGCGCGTGCGCGCGCAGCCGAGGCGCCGCCATCGGAAGAAGCATTGCAGCGTGCCCGCGCGCTGCTGGATAACCACAAGGAGCAGCCATGAACGGCTTTGTATTTGTAGCCGCCGTAATGTGCGTGCTGGTGTTGTGGCTGATTTTGCGTCCCTTGCTGTCGCGCCGCGATGTGGCCGCTGCACCGCAAGCCGATCAGCTGAACCTGGCCGTCCTGCGCGACCAACTGCGCGAACTGGAGGCAGACCGCGAGCAGGGCAGCATCGATGCCGAGGCCTACCTGGTCGCCCGCCGCGAACTGGAACAACGTGTCGCTGAAGATGTACATCCCGCCGCAGCTGCGGCTGCATCGGCTGCCGGCGCCTCGACGCCAGCGCCGCGCTGGCAAGCCGCCGCACTGGCGCTGGTGTTGGTCGCTGGCGCTGGCATGCTGTACGCCTCCCTCGGTACACCGCAAGCCTTGAGCACACCCGGCGCTGCGCCGACTGTGGCCGCCGGCCAGGCGCTTGATCCGCATACCAGCAGCGAGGCCGAAGCCATGGTCGCCAAGCTGGCCGAGCGCATGGCACGCGAGCCGCAAGACCCGAACGGCTGGGCACTGCTGGCACGCTCGTACAGCGCCATGGGCCGTTTTGTCGCCGCCAGCGGCGCCTATGCGCGCCTGATCACCCTGATCCCCGACGACGCCCAGGTGCTGTCCGACTATGCCGACGTTCTCGCCATGACGCAGAATCAGAAGCTGGCTGGCGAACCTGAGCGCCTGCTGAAGCGTGCGCTCGCCGCCGATCCGAAAAACGTCAAAGCCCTGATCCTGTCGGGCGACGCCGCCTTCGAACGCGCCGACCACGCCGCCGCCGCGATCCATTGGCAAGCCGCGCTGGCCAACGCCGCGCCCAACTCGGAGTTTGCCCAGATGGCGCGCGACAACCTGGCCCACATCGGCGCACCGGCGGAAGGCGCGGCTGTCACGGCGCCGCCAGCCGCCGCCGCACCGGCGGTTGCCACCTCGCCAGCGGCTGCCACCGCCATCAGTGGCAGCGTTGAACTGGACCCAGCTCTGCGCGCCCAGGTGGCGGATGGCGACACCGTCTTCATCGTCGCCAAGGCCGCCGATGGCCCGCGTTTCCCGCTCGCCGTCCTGCGCAAGCAAGTACGCGATTTGCCGCTGCAATTCACCCTCGACGACAGCATGGGCATGATGCCCGGCGTGACGCTGTCGCAGTTCGACCAGTTGGTGGTCACCGCGCGCATCTCGAAAAGCGGCAATGCTATCGCCGCCCCAGGCGATCTGGAATCGCCTCCACAGCCCGCAAAACCAGGCCAGACCCGCATACAGTTGCGTATAAGCCCCAAATAAAAAAATCGTCAAATTGCCCATGTGAGTCAGTGTTAGACTGCTCGCATATAGTTGACTATTTGCAATTATATTTAAATAAACTGACACCAGCCCATCGCCAGAAGTCACCTTATGTTGCAAGACAATTTCATGTCATTCCAGCGTTTTCGCTACGCCAAGTGGGCCATCGCCCTGCTGGCGCTGTGCATTGCGCTGTACGTTCTCGATAATCCGCCGTTGAAGCCCGGCGGCGGCACCATCCTCGGTTACGGCCTCGGCACGGTGGGCGCGCTGCTGATCGTGTTCCTGCTGCTGCTCGGCGTGCGCAAGCGCGCGTATGCCTCGCGCATGGGTACCCTGCGCGGCTGGCTGTCGGCCCACGTCTACCTCGGCCTGGCGCTGGCGGTGGTGGCGACGCTGCACTGCGGGTTTGAATTCGGCTGGAACATCCACACCTTCGCCTACGCGCTGACCATGGCCGTCATCATCAGCGGCGTCTGGGGCGTGGTGCTGTACCTGTACCACCCGTCGTTGATGGGCGACCTGCTCGACGGCCGCACGCTGGATCAGATTGCGCAGGACCTGCGCGACCTCGATGACCGTTGCCGCATGCTGGCGCAAGGCCGTCCGCCGGCGCTGCTGGCACTGGTGGAGGAGTCGGCTGCCGGCCAGATTTTCAACCAGCGCCGCCAGCGGCTGACAGGCCGTAACCGCCAATGCGCCACCGCGCGCGTGCTGGCGCGCCTGCGCGAAGTGGGCGACCAGGCCGACCCCAACGCCAACGAAATCTACACCATCCAGTTTCGCCGTCTGCAACAGCTCAAGCGCATACGCTCATTCGTTCGCCTGCGTACCTTGACGGAAATCTGGCTGCTGTTCCATGTACCGATGTCGATTGCACTGCTGGTCGCACTGACCGCGCATATCGTCTCGGTTTTCTTCTACTGGTAATCGTTTATGCAAGCTCGTAACAACGATAAGCTCCAGCAGGAGATCGATGGTCTGCAACGTCCGCTGGTCGGGCGTCGCTTGATGTCGTGGATGGCGTTCGTGCTGGTGCTGCTGGCCTGCCTGGTGCTGCCGGTGATGGCGTCGATCTGGCCGTCCGCGTTTCACCCTGTGGAGGAGAAGACCGCCAAGCTGCGCCAGACGCCGCACGCCGCGCCGGTGCTGGCCAGTGGCTTCACGCGTGCCTCGCCCACCGCGCTGGGACTGGATGCACAATGGAATCCTGGTACGCTGTCGGCATCGCACCAGCCGTTCGGCCTGGATTGCAAGTCATGCCACTCGAAACCATTCCAGCAAGTACAGGACAAGGATTGTCTCGCGTGCCACAAGGGCATAGGCAATCACGTCGCCGATAAAGTTGCGTCGATGCCGGCGCTGCACGAAACGCGTTGCGCCACCTGTCACCGTGACCACCAGGGGGCGGAGGGACTGGTATCACAGAACCGCCGCTACATCGGCGCTGGCTGCGCGTCCTGCCACGGAGACCTGGAGAGCAAGCTGCCCGGCACGCAGGTCGCCAACGTGAAGGACTTCGCCAAGGCGCACCCACAGTTCCGCGTGCAGGTAGCTGCATCCGAGACGACCTTTGTGCGTGTGCGCCAGAGCAGTGTGCCGATCACGCAGGCAAATACACTCAAGTTCCCGCACGATATTCACGTTGCTGCCGGTGGCATCGCCGGCCCGAATGGCAAGACCAGGCTGGAATGCGCCAGCTGTCACCGACCGAACGCCGGCAATGATGGCTTCGAGCGCGTCAGCATGCAGCGCGATTGCCAGTCCTGCCATACATTGGCGTTTGAACCGGCGTTGTCGCAGCGGCAGGTGCCGCATGGTTCGGTGCCCGAGGTGCTGTCCACATTGCGTGAGTTTTACAGCTACGTTGGCGGCAGCAAAGTGGCGCTTGATACGCCGCCGGCGGGTGGCAAGGTGTTCACGGTGCGTCCGGGGATGCAGGATCACCCTGCGTCCAGTTTCGTGCGCGGTCCGGGCGATGCGCGTGCACGCGCAGCGGCGGCGGCCACCGAGCTGTTTGAGAAAACGTCATGCATTGTTTGCCATAGCGTGAACCGGGTGGCGGGACCGGGCAAGGCGGGAACGCCGGGTGCGGATCTGCCGCAGTGGCAGATCGCGCCGTTGGCACCACAACATGCATGGATGCCGAAGGCCACCTTCAACCACGCCGCACACCGGCAGGCGCCTTGTGCTGATTGTCACCTGGCTGGCAAGTCGGACAAGGCCAGCGATGTGCTGATGCCGACTATCAAGGAATGCCGTGATTGTCACGCTGGCACCGAGCCAGTCGTCGGCAAGGTCAAGTCGGACTGTGCGATGTGCCATGGTTACCACATGCCCGATCTGCATACCGGCGCAAAATCAGTGAAAGCGATGAAGCCATGAGCGCGGGATTGAATATACGCGGCATCCCTCAGACCCGCACACCGTTGGCGAAAGCAGGCGCACTGGCGGCACTGGCTTTGCTGGCTGCCTGCAGTGGTGGCGGCAGCAGCAGTGCCAGTGGCAGCGGCAGCAGCCCAACGCCCACCAACTCCGGCAGCTGCTTCACCCCGGCCACTACGCCACAGTCGATGACGGCGGCGGAAGTGGAGCAAGTGCTGGCGCAAGGCGCGGAAGCCGCGTCCAGGCTCGGCGCCAGGGCCACCATCGCGGTGGTCGACCGTGTCGGCAACGTGCTGGCTGTGTACCGCATGACTGGCGCCAGCGCCACGGTCGATATCTTGAGCGGCAGCGGCAAGAACAGCGCCGATAGTCCGCAAGGCCTCGACGGCCTGAGTGGCTTGATCGGCTCCGACCTTGCTGCCGTGGCGAAAGCGCTGACCGGCGCCTACCTGTCCTCGTCCGGCAACGCCTTCAGCACGCGCACCGCGAGCTTCATCGTGCAGGATCACTTTGTACCGGGCATTGCCAACACGGCCGGCGGCCCGCTGTTTGGCGTGCAGTTCAGCCAGCTGCCGTGCGGCGATCTGGTGCAGCGCGGCGCCGGCATCGGCATCGGCCCGAAGCGCTCGCCGCTGGGTCTCGCCGCCGATCCAGGCGGCTTCCCCTTGTACAAGAATGGCCGCGTAGTCGGCGGCGTCGGTATCATCGCGGACGGCGTGTATGGTCTCGACCCCAGCCCGACCACCAGCGGCGCGGACCTGGATGAACGTATCGCCCTGTCGGCACAAAGCGGCTTCGCCGCGCCGGACTGCATCCGTGCGGATCGCATCACCGCCGGCGGCGTAACGCTGACTTACGCGAACACGGCATCGCAGCCGGTCGCCGTAACGGCCACGCGCATCGGTGGCATGCCCGGCAGCCTGCTGGTGGTGGACGGCTACTACGACGGCACGGTCATCCTGGCCGGCACGGCGTTTGGTGAGGCGGCTTCCGGCTTTATCGCGCAAGGCAGCACGCAAGTCCTGGTGAATGCCGCGCAAGGCAACCGCTATCCTGCCAGCGCTTCGCTTGCACCGCTACCGGTGGCATCCGGCGGCGCAGGCATGAGCGCGGCGGAAGTGCAGGAAGTGCTGTCGCAAGCGCTGGGCGTGGCCGCGCAGGCGCGTGCCCAGATCCGGATTCCGGTCGGCTCGGCGGCGGAGGTCACGGTATCAGTGGTTGATACTGCGGGCCATGTGCTCGGCCTCGTGCGTAGCGGCGACGGCCCGGTATTTGGCGTCGACGTCTCCCTGCAGAAGGCGCGGACGGCGGCGTTCTTCTCGTCGGCCGGTGCATCGGCAGCGATTTCCGCCTTGCCGCAGCTGGGCTACTTCAATGGCTCGCTGAAGCAGGGCGCCTTGTTTGGCGTGGATGGCTACATGACGTCGTCGCGCAGCTTTTTCGGGAACCCGGCCGCGTTCAGCGATGGCATGGCGTTTTCGGCCCGGGCCATCGGTAACATCGCGCGGCCGAATTTCCCTGACGGGATCGATGGCAATCCGGCCGGCCCGCTGTCCAAGACCACGGCCACCTGGAGTCCGTTCAACGTCGGCTTGCAGCTGGACCTGGTGTATCCATCGCTGGTGGGGGCGATCCTGTCACCGTCCGCCGCGAACCGCAGCTGTACCGGCAATGCCATCGGGTTGGACAACGGCATGCAGACCTTCCCCGGCGGCTTCCCGATTTATCGCGGCACGACGCTGATCGGTGCGATAGGCGTATCCGGCGATGGCGTGGACCAGGATGACATGGTTGGCATGCTGGGCGTGTCGCGCGCGGCGGCGGTGCTGAAGACCGGCATCGGCCACGCGCCGGCATCGCGCCGTGCGGATACATTGACGCCGCTGGGCCGCAACCTGCGCTACGCCCAATGTCCGCAGGCGCCGTTCAACAACAGCACAGAGCAGAGCGTGTGTGATGGAATATAAGATGACACGCTCCCTCCGCCTCGTCCCGACACTGCTTGGCGCGGCGGCCCTGGCGATGGCCGATGCGGCGGCACAAGCCCCCGTGCCGCAGCCAGTCGCGCTGCCGGCTGCGTCGCCAGTCGTGCGCGCGCAGCAATTGCAGATATTGGCCGTCACTGTACCGGTGCGCGCCGAGCCTTCGGCCGCGTCGCTGGCACTGGCAGAGATGTCGCGCGGTGCGGTGATCGGCATTCTCGATCAGCGCGGCGAGTGGTACAAGGTGCCGCTGGATGCACAGCGCGCCGGCTGGATACACATGGCGTCGGCGGAATACGGTGAAATGACGATTGAAGTGTTCGATGTACCGGCTGGTGCGCGCACCGACACCACTGGCAGCGACATGGACCACGGCATCACGCCGGCACGGCCCGGCGCGGCCGGCGTGCCGCAAGCTACCGTCCTGCCGACCATCGACCCGTCGCAAGTACCGCCGCCGCAAGCCAACCTGCCGCGCGAGTCCGTGTCCGTGCCGGACCGCTGGCGCCTGATGCAAACCCTGGGGTTCAAATTCCCCTGGTACGACCCGTATAACCAGAACGTCCTGAAAGCCGATCTGCCGGTCCTGAAGCAGTACGCGCCGGACCTGTTCTTCAACCTGGGCGTGGTTTCGGACTCGCTGCTGGAACTGCGCCGCCTGCCGACACCGGTGGCCGGCCAAATCGGTATTGCGCCTGGCGCAAACGACATCTTCGGCCGTGGCCAGCAAACTGTCATGGTGCAAAACCTGGTGCTGAACCTTGGGCTGATCAAGGGCGACACCACGTTCCGCCCGCCAGACTACGAACTGCGTTTCGTCCCGGTGTTCAACTTCAACCGCGCCCTGGTGCAGGAGGCGGGCGCGCTGCGCATCGATCCATCGCGGGGCAGGCGCCGCAGCGATAATTTCGTCGGCATCCAGGAGATGTTCGCTGATGTCCATTTGCGCAACGTCTCCGACCGCTACGACTTCGACAGCCTGCGTGTCGGCATCCAGCCGTTCACCAATGACTTTCGTGGCTTCCTGTTCCAGGACTCGCCGTTTGGCGTGCGCCTGTTCGGCAACCGCGACAACAACCGTTGGCAGTACAACCTTGCCGCCTTTGCGCGGATCGAGAAAGACAGCAACAGCGGCCTGAACGCCGTCGGCAAGGGGCTGCGCAAGGACCAGATCTACCTCGCCAACTTGTACCGCCAGGATTGGCCATGGATCGGCTTCACCTCGCAAGCAAGTATCGTCCACAACCGTAATCAGGAAACCGATAAAGCCTACGACACCAACGGCTTCCTGGTGCGCCCGGCCTTCCTCGGCGACCTGCGCTCGCACCGCTACCATGTTACCTACCTTGGCTACAGCGGTGATGGCCACCTCGGCGCATGGAACCTGGCCACGTCGACCTACCTGGCGCTGGGCCACAACGAACACGATCCGCTGGCGCACAGCGGGCAGAAAATCCGCGCCGGCTACCATGCCAGCGAACTGTCGCGCGACTTCAGCTGGATACGCGCGCGTGCCTCGCTGGTGCTGGCCTCCGGCGACAAGGACCCTTATGACAACAAGTCCACCGGCTTCGACGCCATCATGGAAAACCCGCAGATCGCCGGCTCCGATACCAGCTTCTCGATCCGTCAGGGCTTGCCGCTGATCGGTGGTGGTGGCGTGGCGCTGTCGGGCCGCAACGGCATCCTGCCATCGCTGCGCTCGTCGAAGGATGAAGGGCAGTCCAACTTCGTCAATCCCGGTCTCGCATTGATCGGCGTCGGCGCGGACATGGACCTGGCGCCGGAGTTGCGCGTATTCGGCAACCTCTCGTATCTGCGCTTCATGGAAACGCGCGTGCTGGAAGTGCTGCGTGCGCAAGCGATACCGTCGAAAGAGATGGGCACCGATTTCTCGGTCGGCATGCACTGGCGGCCATTCTATAACCAGAACGTGATTATCAATAGCTCCGTGGCTGCGCTGCGGCCCGGCAAAGCACTGAAAGCCCTGTACGGCGACAAGCAGGGCACGCTGTATTCCGTTTTATTCAACATGGTACTGAGTTTCTGATATGAAGGCGTTCAAACAAATCCTCGCACTGGCGCTGCTGCTGATGGCAGTGGCGGCGGTCTCGCTGGTGAGCGCCAATTCGTCGGCGGTATTGACGCTGCGCGAGTACGTCATGGCGCCCGCCGCACCGGCCGCGCAAACCGAGAAGCAGGCTGACGCCAAATCGTCCGGCTGCCTGAGCTGCCACACCGTCACCGACCGCCACACCATGCACGCCAATCCCGGCGTGGTGCTGGGCTGTACCGATTGCCACGGCGGCAATGCGTCCGTGGTGGGCGAAGGCAAGCCGGATAGCGCGGCCTATCGCTCCGCACTGGACGCGGCGCATATCCTGCCACGCAACGAGAAGTACTGGCAGTACCCATCGTCGGCCAATCCGCAAGGTTCTTATGCGAAGCTGAATCAGGAACACCCTGCCTATATCCGCTTCATCAATCCTGGTGACCTGCGCGTGGCGCGTGACGCTTGCGGTGCGTGCCACCTGCCGATCATCCAGGCACAGGAACGCAGCTTGATGGCGACGTCCGCCATGCTGTGGGGCGGCGCCAGCTATAACAACGGCATCCTGCCGTTCAAACGCTACATCCTCGGCGAGTCGTACACGCCCGAAGGCGCAGCTGCGGCCATCGTCAATCCGCTGCGTGTGGATAACGAACTGTTTGTCCACAAGGGTATTCTTGACCGGCTATATCCTCTGCCGGCGTGGGAAACCATCGCACCTGCCGACGTGTTTCGCGTGTTCGAGCGCGGTGGCCGCGTCATCAACAGCCAGTTCCCGGAGATCGGCTTGCCGAACAGCTCCGGCACGCTGCAAAAACTCGATGAACCGGGCCGCCCGGATATCCACCAGTCCAATCGCGGGCCCGGCACTGGCGGGCGCATCGCTGTCCCGGCCATCAACATCACCAAGACGCGCCTGAACGATCCGCACCTGTGGTTCCTCGGGACGAACGAACAACCGGGGGACTACCGCTCGTCCGGCTGCACCGCATGCCACACCATCTACGCCAATGATCGCGATCCGGCGCACTCCGGCCCCTACGCGGCGGCTGGCAACAGCGGCATGACCCGAACCGTTGATCCGACCATTCCGAAGAATCAGTCCGGCCACCCGATCAAGCACGAATTCACGCGCGCGATTCCATCGTCGCAGTGCATGACTTGCCATATGCACCAGCCGAACATCTTCGTCAATTCGTTCTACGGCTACACGATGTGGGACTACGAGTCGGACGCACCGGCGATGTGGCCGAAGAAGCAGAAGTACCCGACCGACGCCGAGATTCGCACGATCCAGGCGCGCAACCCGGAAGAAGCGGCCACGCGTGGCAACTGGGGAGATCCTGAATTCCTGAAGAACGTCTCCGGCCTGAATCCAACCCTCAAGGACACGCAGTTCGCCGACTACCACGGCCACGGCTGGAACTTCCGTGCCATCTACAAGCGTGACCGCAAGGGCGCACTGCTGGATG
>Ga0308157_10002981_pt1 | contig 25893 bp, 29 predicted proteins | sample PhyBR1_FD_201035 | JGI IMG/M metagenome (GOLD analysis project Ga0308157, IMG submission 201035) | Phyllosphere microbial communities from UC Gill Tract Community Farm, Albany, California, United States - DLSLB.R1 | ecosystem: Host-associated > Plants > Phyllosphere > Unclassified | place: USA...
GTTATAGGCTATTTCATTATGAGTCGTAGGTATTTCATGTGGGTTTGTGGACCATAGCTCATAAATGCTACGAGTTAAGTCCTGTACTTTGATAAAGAGTTGTACTATATATTCAATGTTATTTTGACTTTTTTCTATGTCGCCATCCCAGAGTGCTTGTCGAGTATCCTTACAAACGCAGAACATATACGCTAAAATTAACTCTTCAGGTTTTTTAGCAATTTCAAAGGGGTTTTTTAATAGCTCATCTCTGAGGTGCAGATAGTCATCATAAGGAGATAAGACCTCAATATGTTCTGACATGCAATAAGTGGCTTGATACATCATAGCCTGATCTTCGACTGCAATTGCAAAGTCATCTGGATGAATTTGCAATAAATCACGATCAGCTACTTTCTGGCACTTATAATAGTGAAGAACGAATCTTTCATAGATACCAAGTTGTTCAATGATGTAGGGAGTTGAATCATCGTTTTCCTCATTTTCCTCATTTTCCTCAGCTTCAAAATGATTTGGGGCAAATTCTGTTAATGGGGGAGGACTATAGAAATAATCTGTTTCGCTATTATTCATTACCGTTATTCTCAAGAATCATAATTTAAGAAAAAGTAGATTAATTAATATATACTAGAATGATAATAAGTAGCTAACTTTATAATAGAAAAGAATTTTTTATTTTTGTAAACCATCATTTACTTAGATACTGCCTATTCTTATATTGGTCAGTATGTCGTAATTTTAGTTGTTTTAATGGAATTTTTGATGTGTAAGTTATTAGTGGAGTTGGACTACTTAAAATTTAAGTGGAATGCATAAAAAAAAGAACTTTAGTAAGTTCATTACATGAATTTTTTTCCAATTTGGTCTGTGCAACAGAAAAATTAATAATTTTTTTAACTTTCCCATAGATTTCAATGCATTTTTTATTTTTTTGCTAAATTAGCTTTTTTATTAACGTAAGGAAAAACCAATGGATCTTATAAAAGACATTTTTTCAATTATTACAATTCCGTCTAGTTTAATGTCAATTTTGAACTACTTGGCTGGTCTATCTGCGATTCTTGTTCTGACAATTTTCAATGATCAACTTATTCAGAAACTAACAAAAAAGAGGTTCTCGCTAGAAAAAATCGTAAAAGGTTTCTTGGCTGGAGTGAGTAACACCGTACAACTTCAGGAAGGGATAGAGCCGTGGGCAGCCAATAGAAAGCTCAAAAAGTTTCGCACATATCTTTTTGGTGGGGCGTTAGGTTATGGATGTATAGTTTTTTCTGTACTTTTTATCATTTCGCTTTTGATGTTTGTACTTAGGAAAAATCCCCTTCCATTTGATCAAGCATTCCAAGTATGGATGATAATTTTAACTTTTGGTTGGGCTGCGAGATTTGCATATGTGGAAGCCAGGTTAGCTTTCAGAAATGCAAAATCTATCTGACATTCCTAAAGAAATACTGGCAAGTTAGATAACCTAACCCTAGAGTAAAGCCCAAATAGGGCTTTACTCATTGAAGCTTTTATCAACTTTAAATATATAAAATTTGTTCTTTCATTTTTTAGATCACGTTTAGAGAAGGTTATAGAATGATTTTAAAAAAAGATATTTGTGTTTCAGTACTTATTCTAACGATGATAAGCAGTGCATATGCTATACCTAAAGATGCTGAAATTTATGTACGAAACACACATGCAAGTTATGTGAATAGAGGCATGTGTTCACTTGCTTTTGATGTCATTGCTTATGATGCTTTAGATAATATTGAAAGCATTGATTTTACAGTGACCATGAAAGATAAAAATGGAAAGCTTATTGATCGTGATCAAGTTACTGCGGATGAATTTAATTTTGTCGGTGGTAAAACTTACGGTAGATTTTTCATTGAAGGGGAGAAGGCTTGTGATGCTTTTGGAGAAAACCTAAATATCAGTAAAGCAATTGTTAAACATAACGATGGTACAAAATCTGAAGATATCGTTAAGACTCAGAAATTAAAAGTAGATGACTTCAAACCGATGAAAATCGTTATCGGTGGAAAATAAAAATAGGGAGTAAATATTTACCCTACAATCTTCAAATTATCCTCCTATATATGATTTATATAGGAGGTTTCTTTTATGCATGGCGATCAAGTGCACGGAAATGCTTTAGATGCGATTGGTCATGCTTTCGTGGACAGCCCATTTTGACCTCAGGGATTTCAGGAGTCTGGCTGATACGGAATCCACGCAGCCGTTTCTGTGTCATGAATTGGAAGTACTGATCATTCTTGCAGAGATAATCAAAACTCTGTTCAAGGTTCTTGAGCATCTCTACATCAGAGTAATCCAACATTCCTAAAGCACAATAACGGTAATCTTCTTTCTTCATATTACAGATAAACACAGAGCCTTGGTTATTGGTCACGTGTTGCCATTGTTTGGCAATGTATTGTCCCCAAGTAATATCTGCCCAATGGTCCTGCCCATCAAAAAAGTAATAAGCATGGACGTGGAAAGCCTTCTGAGGACCGTATTCAATACGATGGATATAACCTAGCGCATGCTTCATGCGATTCATTCTGACATTCTCATTGAGCCTTTCAAGCGCGTCTATAATGAACTGACTATCCTGTTCTGATTGCCATTGGTCAGATGAAATCTGGCGGTTTATTAGACTCTCTGGATCTCGCATAATGCCGAGGTCTATTCGAACAACTAGTATTTTAGAATGTACATGCAATAGGGCATGTACAAGATCAATCATTTTCTCTTTGGTCTTTAGTCGACTGTCTTTCCGGTTATACAACCGTTTACGGACTTTAGCACTGCTCATTCTCTCATTCAGTAGGTTCTGAAATCGATTCAAGGCAGCAACGTAGGCTTGAGCCTGTTCGTTGGTATAAGCGCTATTGGAAGTAAATGAGCCTAGAATGAACCTTTCCGTATCCGATAAGTCTTGAATGACTGAATGGATGGTTTCTAACTCAACGCTCACAGTATAGGTGCCAGACAGAGGCATGGAGAAGATGGAAGGCAATGCTGAGATTAATTGAATCGGAAGGCCTTTGGCATATTGAACCGATAGTTTCTTATTACCCTGAATGCCTTTAGTCGTTCGCAAGGAAGCTAAAGGACGCTGTTGACGACAATGAATCCCTAACTGTAAACGATCAATAAAACATTGGGTCTCAGGATTAGAAGGCAATCGAAATTCAACTACGTCACCTTCATTGTTATTCACTTCATAACAAGAATGGTCTTCCTGAATCTGATCGAGTAGCTGGAGTGCTTCTAGGTCGTCTAAGGACCATTGCCCAGCAGTGGAAGTTAAGTTCGGTTTAGTCATACAGTGGTTCATAGATATATACCTAATGGGAAGTTGGATGGTGTATTTGCGTAAACTAGACAAAGCTCTACTTGGGACACTGTTTTGAGCAGTACCCTCAAGGAGCATTCAAGAATTAATTAGGGGAGTAGCTAGTCGTCTTCATGCATGGACTAAAGTGCATCGACTGATTAGGATGTCAGTACTACCAGCCATGGGACAGATTGGATTGCCTGTTGGTCGTAGAGAGTTTGGAGTGAATCTATTTCTGAGTATGTGTATTAATCATGGATGAAATATATCTTGGATATATATTTCATCTGGAATGCTAGATTGTATGTATCTACTGAATCACTAGAGAGCTGGTTACATAGGTTAGTTAATTAGATATATTTAGATTTAGTCTCTATAGATATTTGTATATCTAATATATAAATAATTTAAAACCTAAACTAGGCTCACACTTTTTCTACTTCTATACGGCAGTTTCAACCTTCTCGGAAATACGAGCATATTTGGATGAGTCCGATATACGGACTTAAGCAGATCAAAATGTACTTTTTCTCACGAACTAGACTTGGTAATTTTTATCTCGTATGATGAGCGGATGATGTAAAAAATAACTGAATTAGTCTTCTTATGAAGCTAAAGTAACAAAGAATTAAATCGGTATTTTATATCTAGAAGACATCCCCGTTTCATTGCAAACATACATGTATGTCGATAGTTGTTTTAGTAGTTCATAAACCTAAAAAAGACATTGAAAGGTTGTACGCTATTAGGGGCAGGTTATTGTTTTAAGGCATAAAATTATAAAAACCATATGCATTCGAAAACGATGAAATTGGTGTGTTAACTCTCTCATTGAACTCCAAATTAAACATTTTTGAATACGCTTGATGAAGTTATTTCATCAATTGCAATGCAAGATTGTAGGCTCCATTTTTTTAATTTCGTATAAGGCGTATTATATTAAATTTAGAAAAACTTAAATTTTAAAGCTGAGTAGAAATTTACTATGAAAAATCTTTTTTTAGCATCTTCTTTTTCTGATGTATACCTTGATTTTAAAAATAGCATTAAAGAGTCTCTTTCAGGAAAAACTGTAACATTCATCCCTACAGCTAGTATTCCAGAGGAAATTACATTCTATGTTGATAATGACAAAGTAGCATTTGAAAAACTTGGTATAAAAATTGAAATTCTAAATATTGATAAAGAAAGTTACGAAGTAATAGAAAATACTCTTAATAAAAATGACTACATCTTTATTTCAGGTGGAAATACTTTTTATCTCTTACAAGAGTTGAAGCGTACAAAAACAGATGAAATTATTAAAAAACTAATTAATCAAGGAAAGCTTTATATAGGAAGTTCAGCAGGAGCTATCGTATTAGCTCATGAATTAGATTATATAAAAAGCCTTGATGATTGTTCAAAAGCACCTGATTTAGTTGACACTAAGGGAATGGGCATAATTAATTTTTCAGTTTTACCACACTTTGGAGATGAGCCTTTTTCAGCAGTTACAAAAGATATATTCTTCAATTTCCATCAAAAATTAGTTCTAATTCCTCTCACTAATAAACAATTTATTTATATAAATTAGCCCCCCCTTAAAATAATCGGATTTATACAAAATTGAAGTATTTAGACTTGAAAATTGGGAGCTACTAGCTCCCAATTTCAGTTTAAATAAATTATATAATCCCTAAATTTTCTAATGATTTATAAGTAATTTCATTACGAATAGAACCAGACATTCCTTGCTTCATTTCTAGGTTTAGAGCAAAGGGAACTTTTTCGCCATTAGATTTTTCTACCCAACCTGTTAACCAACCTACTTGAGGGGTCACATCCATTCCCCATCCACTTTTCGCATAAATTTTACTACCATTGACTTCTTTAATCAGAAGCATTTTTTTTACTTCTTCTTGAGTTTCTAATTTAAAGGGTAATCGATTATTCGCAAGATCATCGGCAAAATTAGCCTCTTGTATTGGTGTAATCTTGAGGGGGCCAACTAACCAGAAGTTATTAACTTGTGTCCCGATGTTCATATTACCAAAACCAACCCGTTTAACTTCTTTTTGCATTAGATCTAAGCCAGTCCGTCTTGCAAGTTCTTGATATACAGGAACTGCTGAAAGTGCCATGGCATCACCTAAAGTCATATCTTTTTCCCACATAGGATAAGATCTTTTTTTACCATCCCATTTGAAAATCTCAGTTGTTGTAGCTTTATGATTTTCTAATCCAATTAAGGCATTTAGCATCTTAAATGTTGACGCAGGGACATATTCTGTATGTGCTCGTACCAGGTTATTACCATAGATTCTAATATTCTTTCCCTCTTTAATAATGATTACACCTTGTGTTTGAGCTTCATCAAAATAGCTTTTAATGGCTTTTTCATGTTGCTGATCAGAAATATCAGAAGTATTTTCAAATTTATTTTGAATAGATGAGCATGCACTGAGAGAAAGTAGAGTAGAAATGCTGAAGATAGGAAGTATAAATTTTTTCATTACAGATTTACGTTAGGGGAAGTTGTGAGTGCCTAGAGCATAATATTTTAATTCAAAAAGTTAAAATCCTTCTTACTTAACTTAACATAACGCCCATTATGTTAAATGGAGCTTATATAAATTATTTTCTTATAGAAATCTATGTTAGAAAAAATTATCAAGTAATAATGGAAATCATTATCATTACAGTGTATACAGTATCGGATTTAATTTAAAATGTATTAATTTTATTCGGACTTTTTAATGATTTTCTATCAGCTTACAAGTTTTAAAAATTATCAGATTTTATCGAAAACTCAATCAATTACTGGATCTGTATTGATTTTATCCTTTCTTTCAAGTACATCGTTTGCAGAAAGTATGCTGAGCTCTGAGGTAACTAGTTTACCTACTATTAAAATTTCAGCTGAACAAGATCAAGATTTGGTCAAACAAGGTTATCTAACGACAAAAATCTCTCAAGTTGGGCCATGGGAAGGACGTTCATTACTAGATGTGCCCTATTCAATTCAGATTGCAAACAGTGATTTAATTAAGAATTTACAAGCAAGTGCTAGTCCCGATGAAATTTATCGAGTCAATCCTGTTATACAGATGACAAGATCACAGTTTGAGAATGATCAACCCACATATATGAGTCGTGGTTTTAAAGTATCGACTGTTTACCGAGATGGATTGCCAGGTGATCAATATGGACATGGGACAACAATGGAGGACACTGAACGTCTCGAAATGCTCAATGGCTTATCTGGTTTCTTATATGGTCCAGCTAACGTGGGTGGTATGGTGAATTATGTGTCAAAAAGATCAACTGATACACCATATAATGAAATCCAATTAGCAAGTTTAGGTGGAAAAAGTTGGTACACCCATGCGGACTTTGGAGGGAAATTTGATGAAGGGAAAACATTTGGTTATCGGTTGAACCTAGCAAAACAAGGTGGTGAAACTGCGATTGATCGGTTAGAAGTAGAAAAAGAGTTTGCTAGCTTATCTTTAGATTGGGCACCTACAGATCGAGTTAGCCTTCAAGTAGATGCAATGAAACGAGACTATGATGTTAATGGAAATACTGCTGACTGGAAATTCGCAGATGGTGTAAATCGTTTAGCTGCAAATCAACTATCAAATGATCACTCATGGGGGCAGCCATGGATGAATAATCACTATGAATCAGAAAAATATGGCGCAAATCTTAAATGGTCTATCACAGATGACATAGCACTTAGAGCATCTTATTTAGAGAGTAAGAGCGATCGAGAGACACAATCAGCTACAAATACGATGATTGATAATGAGCATTTCAATCAAAAGGTTTCAAGAATTTACGTCGATGGTGAAGATCGTTTAACCAGTCAGCAACGAGATAAGTCTAGTGCTGCCTATATAGATTTTAAGTTTAATACAGGCCCGGTAGAGCATACATTGACAGCAGGGTTACAGAATATTCAGACTATTCAAAAGCGTTATCCTCGAGAGGCTGCCGAGGTTGAATATAAAAATTTAAATATTAATCAACCAATCGTACAGCCTGCGCCAGTCGGTTTAACAGTAGAACGAGGAGAGATTACAAAGCGCTCACACAATGAGTCACGAAGTTGGTTAGTCGGAGATGATATCCGATTGAATGAACAATGGTCTGCATTGCTAGGGATAGCATATGTTGAAATGAAAAATAAAATTTCAGGTAATGAGACGTCGCAGGCATCACCAAATATATCAATTATTTATAAACCATGGGATACACTTACAACCTATGCAACGTATATCGAAGCTTTAGAGAATGGTGGAACTGCACCAGACAGAGCTAATGGCTTAACTGTAATTAATGCTGGGCAGACTTTTGATCCTTTACGAAGTAAGCAAATTGAACTTGGTGCAAAATATCAATGGAATGATCAGATTTCATTTAATACAGCAATTTATCGTATTGATAAAGGTCTACAATATAGCCAAGCAATTAATGCTAATCAAGCTGAATATGTACAAGATGGTCGAGAAATCCACCAGGGTATTGAGTTATCAGCAACAGGGAAAATTACGAATAATTGGAGTGTTATCGCAGGTTATACATGGGTTGATGCAGAAGTAGAAAAACAGAAGCAAAATCCAGATCTTGAAGGTAAACACCCAATTGAAGTAGCAGAAAATATTTTTAAAGTCTATGCAGAATATCAATTACCACAGATTGAAAATCTAAGTGTTTCAGCAGGCTTGAATTATACAGGTGAACGCTTTGCAGATAATTTGAATACAGATCGTCTACCATCCTTTACGCTGATGAATCTAGGTGCCCGTTATCAGTTTAATTTAGAGCAGTATCCTGTCACACTACGTTTAAATATCAATAATGTACTAGATAAAAAATATTGGGCTAATGCAACAGTTTTAGGTGATCCTCGTACAACATTAGTTTCTGCAACTTTCAGGTTCTAATCATTTATCATTGTTGTAATTTTAGAAAAATTAAGTTTTTCTAAAATTAACATAATACGCCTTATACGAAATGTCATGGTTTAATTCTCTATTTATTAAAAACAGCCTGTCGTCTATGGCATTTGATGATGAAATTAAATTGCCATTTTAATGAGTAGTAGCCTATGAAGAGGAGAGAAGCCTTTACTTCAGCTCATTAAAAATCTTCAACTGGCGGATAAAAAAAGCCTGACTTATGGGTGGTCAGGCTTTCTTTAAACTTGATTACGGGCTAGTAACTACAAGGAATTTAGCAAAAAAATTAATGAGATGTAAAGATGAATTAGAGCGATTTCAGTGAAAAATCGAATATTACTTTTTCTGTTTTTTTGTCAGGTAAACTATAGGGGAAGTCATTTTGTTATCAAGACTCAGCTAGGAAAATTTCCATGATTCACACAAAAGACCATTACTGGATCTTTATCCTATTTACAGTTTTCTATTTTTTCATTTTGTACAACTTCTTTGGCATTACACCAGTTAAGGTCAAGGTTTTACCTGCGAATGAAGTGGGTGATTTCTTAGCTGGCGCATTTTCCCCATTAGCCTTTTTATTTCTGATTTCAGGTTATTTACAAAATACTAAAGCCTTACAAATACAAAGCCAAGAGTTAAAAGCAAGCACAGATGCATTGCATCAACAGGCTCAAGAATTAGCAAATAATGTTGAAGAGCAAAGAAAGCTACTTAGTGTCACACAGCAAGAGTTAGAAATTAAACATTTTGAGGCACGGCCTCATTTAACTTTCTATAGTTATCCTTTCACCTTAACGGAGAAGGAATTTCCTGAATATTATGATGATGGTTCTATTATCGATATGAACCATCATGAAGTAGCAGATATTAAGATTATCATTGAAAATAAGGGGGAAATGGCGAGGCAAGTAACTATTGAAGAGTTGGGGTCGAATTTTGATGATTTTAATATAGAGCTTTATGAGTTAGCAGCAAGGCAGAAGACTAGGCTTGATATTGAGTTCATAGGAGAACGACTTGAACTTTTAAAAAGTGAATTTCAACAAGATATCAAGTTAAGAATTATTTACCATGATAAATATGGACGACAATATTCTGACCTAATGGATGTTTATATTTTTGCATCGAGAGGATCTTCTGGTAGTTTTGAAGTCAACATCAAACGAAATATTTATTATTCAAACGAAGTAATAATTGAATAAGATAATTAATCTCATGAAAAACAATAACAATCACTTTACGACTTAGTCGATAGATCATTGACACCTTAAATATTGCGCATTATCCTTTGCCTGCTGGCCACATTGCCAGTATGGTTTTGACAGACCATTGTGTAAGACCGCATCAGATTATTCCTTCTGAGGAGTAATTTTATGTGTACCTCTCGTTCCCTCCCGTTGCGGTAGGACGGGAGAGGGACACCTATGGTGTGCTGGAGTCTTACCCAGTCTGTCAACCCTTTCTCGTTCTGCCACCATAATTCTAAATTAATGCTTTGGCAGAACTCCCAATATAAAGGAGTTGGCTATGCATATTCTTATTACACTTCCCGATTAGTTTGAATAGGGTTTGATGAACTTACTGTTTCTCAAGCTTTAGTTTTTTTCGTCTAAAAATTTAACTTAATAAATATGTCATGTGAGATACACCGTGGCAGGGCTTTATATTGCCTAAAAAAGCCTAAGCTCCATGACATTGTCACTGGATATAACGATGAAAAATAAGATTCTGATGGGTGTGGTGGGTGTCAGCGTTCTGATTCTAAATAGCTGTTCTTCCGAGTTTGAAAAGGGAGTCAAACATGGCTGCTACAACATGGGTGGCAGCCGCAGCTACTGTTCATGTGTCTATGACAAGGTCGAAGAACACTATGGAAAAACCGTCATGCGCGAGATTGAACGTATGAGCTATCTCCCAAATGACTTAGACCGTGTGATGTATCAGTCCGGTCAACAATGTGTACATAAACTTTAATAACAGATATTTAAAACCTTGAGCAAATTATTGAATCACTCATTTCCTGTTGCCTGTTCGGGCAACGGGAAGGGGTTATGCAACTCAATTTAGGAATGTTGATCATGAAACATCCATTTTTTACCTTCTATTTTACGATTGTCATTGGTTACTGGCTGTATTGCATTTGGGAGTATCCGGGACATTACTCTGGTGCTTATCTACTTGGTCGTGCGCTGGTCTGGCCTTTTATATTTATACGCTGGTTCTTCTAGAGGGGCTTATGGTGATGAGCATATCGGATCGAATCCAGCAAAGTCAGTGGGTGCCCTTGTTGCGAGATAGTGACAACATTTATTTCTCACCCGTTATCCCTAATAAAAAGCTGCAAGGTGCTATGAGCTATCTTCCTCATGGTGTCAGTCCCAAAGATGTATTGATGTTAATTGATGACACGGTATTTGGCAGTGCCAAGGTCGGGATGTGCCTCACGGCAAAGGGGATATTTTATAAAGCCAGCTTTGAGGACGAACAAGCTTATCTGTTTGAACACATACAGCAGGTAGAGGCTGATATTGGAGTGATCACCAGTTCGATTTTGATCAATGGTCAGGATGAATTGAACTTTACTCAACTGGATAAAGGTGTTGTGAGAACCCTAGTTGCCTTCGTAAAAGAATGTTGTCAGGGGCTACATGGTAGACAAGGCGCTCATCAGAAAGTTGTAAGAATTGATGACGAGATGCAGATCGTGATTGATCTGTTTGCCTATTTTATTACGTTTAATACGGGGCAGTGGAATACCCGATCAAAAGAAGTTGTATCCGATCATTTTACTAAATTGAATGATCAGGCAGTGCATCAGTATGTCGAAAAACTACTGAATGAACAAATACGTTTTGATTATGACGACTTGTTGCATCGTCTGGCAGATATGAAGGATAGACTTGCTTATAACTTCCGTAGGGAGATGATTGAGCAACTGGTCTATGCCATGGCACTCGGTCAAGTTGAGCAGAATCAGGCTGATTTGTTCATGACCCATTTGTGCCGAGTATCCAATGTCTCTAGGGCAGTCTTTCCTGACCTCGTCAAAATTATCTATCAATGTTTAGCGGAAGAACAAAATAAGAAAAGAGCTCCTGATTTGAATCAAGAGCAACGACAAGCCTGCAAACTTCTTGAGATTCAGCCCGAACTATTGAGTGAGCAAACCCTACAAGTTGCTTACCGAAAAAAGATGGCTGAGTTCCATCCCGATAAATATCAGAACCAACCAGAATCAGTACGACAACTCATTGAACAGAAAGCGCAGCAACTCAATCAGGCTAGAGTTGTATTAAAAGCTTATCTTGGAGTGTAGCTGATGAAGATCAATACACAACGGCTAAAACGACGTTGGAAATGGTATGCAGCTTATGTGGTGATTTTTATTCTGTCATTTACTTTGTTTTATGCCTACGACTGTGCTCAGGCTCAACAAACTGAACAGATGCTGGAGGACATTAAAAGTCATTCAGTCAGTTCTGATGATACCGCCGTAACCAGTATTCAGACTGAAGAGGAAGTGCTTGCTTTTAATCAAGCTGACCTTAATCAGGAAAATCATAAATAAAGAAATTTTAAATACACATTACCCCTATGAAGAAGGTACTGATCCTGCTGGAAACCTCCTGATCAGACTTGCCGATAACGTGAATAAATTCGAATTTAGAGTACTTATCATGATGAAAAAACAATTACTTTGTTGCTGTATTGCCAGTGTTTTATTTCTGGGTGGCTGTTCAAAAAAAGAGGAATCACAAACCGCGCAGGATGAATATAGTGATGTCTCTGGTTCAGGCGAGAGTGAGACTGAAACTGAAACCGTAGCAACTTCACCAGTGATTCTCTCTAAAACTGCTGTGCGACCTTTACCTTTGATTGATGGTGATATTCTTGGCAACTTTCCAGAGGATGATTACCGATATCCAAGTCCAGCTAGATTCCCACTCGATACAGTCGACAGACGAGAAGATCATGATCTCCGTACATTTGATCAAGTCGCTACGATATTAAGACAGAATCTGAAGCTACGTGACGATCAGATTGTAGTGATGGGTCGTGAAAGTGGACCTATGGATGGGATGGATCAAGTTCTTTTTGATTTAACCAGTGATCAGCTCTATCAGTCTGCCAATAATCTGGCGATCAATTATATCCGGATGTTAAAAACACCGATTATTAAACCGAAAGGTGAGTTTGAAACCACGGAACAATATCAGTTACGTGTAGAGCAGACCCAAGCAGAGTTGGAAACATATCAAGTTGATTATGATGTCAAGCTGTTGCAAAGCGCATTAAATAAAGCCATGCGTCGGCTTTATATCCAGCAAGGGGGTGTAAATCCTGATTATCAGTACGATGCTGATCAAGGTATTCTGACCTTGACGCTTGAAGAGAATGCATCATCTCGAAGACTGGAAACTTTATTAACGCTATCTATGGCAGCAGCAGATGCACAGGAGTTGGTAAAAGGTTCAGGCTGGGCGCGAGCTTATATCATGGACTTTAAACAAAACCACTTAAAAGTATCTGGGGTACTGTTCTTTAAGTTTCGTTCCCAGATTACCCAACAACAACGGGTAGGAGGTGAATCCCTCATCTATACTCAAGTTTATAAACCCATTCAGTTTGAACAAAAATCGATTGATTCATGGGCGGAACCGAATGACGATTTCACAACGCAACCATTTCAGGATGTATTGAACTCACCAAGAAATCAGTTTGAATTTGGCTTAAAGCATTACTTGCCAGCAGAGATGTATACCAAACAATGGGAAGCAAAACGTCAACAGGCTGAATAGCACTATTTAAAACTCAACCTTTCCAGAGGACTTGTCGATCAGGCATGTCCTTTTTTTATACCTTTTATTTAAGGGAGAGGTACATGCACCAGTGTCCTTACTGCAACTCATTACACATCGCATTACTCCGCAAGACTGAGCCCACTTCAGGTGTATTTGCAAAGCTTTCATCATTCTCACCCATGTCTGTGGCAGCAGCCTGTATGCAATTGTCAAAACGCAGTCCCGTTCATCCTTTGGTGGGGGGCTTTGTTGGCTTGGTGATCGGCGGCATGTTTCTGCTCTACGTCCAGCATCAAGACAATATGGTGACGTTGCATTACAAGTGTGAGCAATGTCTGGAACATTTTGAAATCCAGCAATCAGGCTTCTCGTAATTCTCATCGTTTACAGCATTCAAATTATTTAAATCACTTAATCAAGGAAATCACTCATGGCACATTAAATAGAAACAATGGCTTTTGTTGGTCAAACCCCATGGCATGGTCTGGGTAATCAACTCCCTCAAAATCAACCGATTGAAGTCTGGGCACGACAAGAGGGTAACCAACATGCTTTAGATCAAATAGCACGACAGGGTTATGGTAATGCACGATTTGAGGTGAACTCGGAAGAGGGATTGGACTTGGTCGAGGAGTTTTATACAGAGGAATATAAAGAAACTAACATTGAGCATGTTCAGGCTGAAACTACAGTTGGAACCGAGGCAAAGCCCAAGTTGAGTCAAAGTAATGAATTTGTACAGGATATTCAGCAGGGGGTGCAGAGGAGTGTGAGGGTGATTAATTATTAGGAGTGTATGAATATTTGGACTCCTAACAATAATGTCCACTTAAATAATTAGTGGACATTATCAGAGTGATCGGTAAGTTAAAAGGTGGAGTCCTACATGATGCTTAGGGTTTATGTTCCATTATAATTAGTTAAAGATGTTCAAAAGAATTGTACTTAAGCATTTAAATAATTGACAAGATTAGGGAGATTAGTATTCATTTGGGGTAGAAGTGGACAACGATAATACTGTTTTTAAGTTTTTTACTTCTTCTATAGGGCTACGACCAAATAGACGTTTAAATTCTCTACTAAATTGAGATGCACTTTCATAGCCTACTTTTCTTGCAGCGGTTTCAGCACTTACTCCTTGTCGAACCATCATTAATCTTGATTTATGTAATCGTATCGCTTTGATATATTGAATTGGGGAAGTAGAGGTGACTGTTTTAAAATACATATGAAAAGTAGGAATACTAAGGTTCGTTTGTATCGCTAAAGTGCTAACATCTATTTTTTTTTCATAATTTGAATGAATATACTGTAAAGCATTAGCAATTTTACCAAAGCTACTGTTCCTTAATAAAACTTCTCTAAGTCCATTTCCTTGTTCATTGCTAAGAACTCTATAAAGAATTTCTCTGTAGATAGAAGGCCCTAAAACTTTAGCCTCAATAGGGGAAGTCAGTGACTTTATCAAACGAAATACTGCATTTTCAAAATTATCATCTATAGGACTAGAATATAAGGCACTAGGAAGGGAGCTAGATTGTGCAGAGTTTACAGGAAGATTTGTTATAAGTTCGGTCAATATCAAAGGATCAATATGGAGGATAATACCTAGCAAAGGGTTATCAGCTGTTGCTTCAGCTTCAACATTGAAAGGCAAAGGAATAGAGACCACAAGATAATTATTAGCATCATAAATATATTGTTTGTCATTATAAAAACCGCATTTACGCCCTTGTAAAATAATCACAATGCTTGGCTCATAAAAGGTCGACATGCATGTTAGTGCACTGTTTGAACGAATAAATGTAACATTTTCAAGTAATGACTGTGTATACCCTTCGGAAGAAGCTAACTGATTTATTAAAGACAACATGTGCTGCTGTGAATTAATGGTGAAGTTAGTGCTCATTCTTGAATTCCACATACAACCTTAAATATTTCAAAATACGAGCAATTATTCATTTTAGCAAGCTAGCAATTACTTTTAGGCAAGTATTGAATACGAATAGGTCTTAAAGCTTAGACCCTTTGTATATAGGATAATTTTAGGTTTTTAATAAATTTAAGTTCATCTTTTTTACGGTTTTAGAGGTTTTATACATGTCAAAAACAATACAACCAAAAATTATTATTGTTACAGGTGCAAGTAGTGGTATTGGTGAAGCCACTGTTAGAGTTCTCGCTCGTCAAGGGCATACCTTACTGATCGGTGCTCGTCGTGCTGATAAACTAAAACTACTGGCTGATGAGCTTGGTTCTGAAGGGTGTAAAGTCGAATATCGGACTTTAGATGTTACCCAAAAAGATGATGTTCAGGCGTTTGCTGATTTTGCGATTCAACAATATGGTCGAATTGATGTCATTATTAATAACGCAGGTATCATGCCACTATCACCAATGGCTTCTCTCAAAGTAAATGAATGGGATGCCATGATTGATGTAAATATTCGTGGTGTCCTTTATGGGGTAGCCGCGGTACTTCCTGTTATGCAAAAGCAAGGACATGGTCAAATTATAAATATTTCTTCTATTGGTGGGCTTTATGTGATCCCTACAGGAGCCGTATATTGTGCGACGAAATATGCTGTACGTGCCATTTCTGATGGATTACGCCAAGAACACAAAGAGCTTCGCGTAACTTGTGTTTATCCAGGAGTAGTTGAATCGGAACTTGCGAATACCATTACAGATTCTGCCGCAGCCGAAGCTATGGAAGGTTATCGAAATATTGCTCTTAAGCCAGAAGCGATTGCCAATGCTATCGCACACGTCATTAATCAACCTCAAGATGTTGATACGAGTGAAATAGTTGTTAGACCAACAGCAGCATTATAAGTTTTACTTTTAAAAACGTGGTTATATTTTTCCACGTTTTTATCTTATAACAGCTGAAAAATCATTAAAAAATTAACATTATGAGATATACAAAGATGAATCAAGAACAGATTAAAAGTTTATTAGATAGCCAAAGAGCATATTTTCGTTCAGGCGAAACATTGGATCTAGATTTTAGATTAGAGCAACTGGAAAAACTAAAAACAAGCTTTATAAAATACGAACCGAAAATCATTGAAGCCGCTAAAAAAGATATGGGCAGAAATGAAATGGAAACGTATTTAATTGAGTTGAATTGGGTTTTAGATGAACTCAATAACACTATAAATAATCTCAAGGATTGGGCGAAAGAAAAGCACGTAAAATCGCCTGAAATTTTTAAGGCAAATGAAAGTATCCTAAAACCCGAACCTTTAGGAACAGCATTTATTTTGAGTGCTTGGAATTTTCCGACATGGCAAATTTTTGGTCCTTTGCTTGGAGCAATAGCCGCTGGAAATACAGCAGTGGTAAAACCTTCTTCTACTTCTGCTGCTTGTGGAGAAGTAATTAATGAAATTGTAGAAACTACATTTTCGCCAAATTACATCAAATGTATTTTGGGAGATGTGGAAATGATTAATCGTTTCTTAGAAGAACGATTTGACCTTATATTTTTTACAGGTAGCCCAAGAGTAGGTAAAGTTATTCAATTAGCAGCCGCTAAACATTTAACACCAACAATATTAGAATTAGGTGGGAAAAGTCCTGCTATCGTAGATGAAACAGCTGATATAGAACATGCTGCCAAGAGTATAGTTAGGGCGAAATTATTTAACACTGGGCAGATTTGTGTTTCGGTAGATCACGTGTATGTTCATTCGAGCATCAAAGAGAAATTTATAGAACTCTGTAAAAAATACATGGTTGAATTTTATGGCGAAGATGCTTCTCAAAGTGAAGATTATGGTTTTATCATCGACCAGAGAAATTTCGAAAGATTGTTAGGATCGCTAAATAATAATGGGAAGATTGTTTTTGGTGGACAGTCAAATGCTGCAAGACGCTACATTGCACCAACTATTTTAGATGATATTTCAGAGAATTCTGAGATTATGCAAGAAGAAATTTTTGGACCTATTATGCCTGTGCTTTCCTTTGATTCCATTGAAGAATTGGTCGCTCTTCAAAAAACTAAAGAGAAACCTTTAGCATTGTACTTCTTTAGCAAAGACAAGAAGAGCCAAGATTTGGTGCTAGCACATACCAGTTCAGGCGGTGTAACAATTAACGATTGCATGCAACACGCAGCATCGAGATATTTACCATTTGGCGGTGTGGGAAATAGTGGCATGGGTAATTATGTTGGTGAAGCCACATTCAAAGCCTTTACACACTTCAAACCTATTATGATAGCTCACACTAGTGATTCGTTGGATGATTCATTGAGTTATCCCCCTTATGCTGGAAAGGTGGAAAAGTTAAAAAAGCTCATGTAGGTTGTAGTTTAATTGGTGGTGATTCTCGGTGCACGGACAATTTAGAAGTCGCTTTTGCAGCATTTATAACTTTTCGTATTATTGATAAAAATATGAAGTTGCAGAGTACAGTGGTTTAGCGCGTGTGCCACTCCAACCAGTATAGCCAATATGTATGGTTCATCGCATAATGCAGTTTTGATTGTCCCATTATGCGGTGCATTATTTTTTGATTTAATTAATACGACAGTTATTAAAATGATTATTAAGTTTATTCTATAATTTTAAACTTAATGATTAACAACCCTCGATGGAAATTCTAAATAAAATATAGCTTTCTTAAAACTACTTAATCAAATTGTCCAATTTTCTTAGGCAGATCAGATTTATTTTCTAAGATTAGTTATTTAATTTGAATAGATATCATGAAAGTATTTGACCTTTTTACGCATTATTTTTGAGAATTATATATGACCGCAGAAGCCCACTCCTTTGGATTGCTAAGCCCTGTTATTTTATTGGCAGCAGCCGTTATTGCTGTACCTATCTTTAAACGTATTGGCTTGGGCTCTGTACTTGGATATCTTACGGCAGGGCTTATCATTGGGCCATTTGGATTTGCCTTTTTCTCCGACTCTACTTCAATATTACATATCGCTGAACTCGGTATCGTTATGTATCTATTCTTGATTGGTTTAGAAATGAAACCATCGCATTTATGGAGTTTACGTCGAGAAATATTCGGGTTAGGTACATTACAAATTATCCTATGTTCTTTAGCACTTTTTGGTGTTGGTCTTGCCTTTGGTTTTAATTGGCAAATCGCATTTATTGGAGCGACTGGTTTTGTATTGACATCTACGGCTATTGTTATGCAGTTACTAGGGGATCGAGGTGATACTAATAAGCCTAGAGGGCAAAAAATAGTCGCAATATTGTTATTCGAAGATTTATTGATTGTTCCGCTTTTAGCAATAGTTGCCTTCATGTCACCTGATTCAGTAGTCGAAAGTGTTAGTTCTCGTTGGCAGGGTATTGGAATTGGTATAGTTGCAATTGTTGGACTGATTGCTGCTGGATATTGGCTTCTTAATCCGTTATTTAGGATTTTAGCTAGTTCCAAAGCTCGTGAAGTAATGACTGCGGCAGCCTTACTTGTTGTGTTAGGTGCAGCATTATTGATGCAGGTTAGCGGTCTATCTATGGCTATGGGGGCTTTTTTAGCAGGCGTGTTACTTTCAGAGTCTACTTTCCGTCATCAAATCGAAGCGGATATTGAGCCTTTCCGTGGAATCCTGCTTGGGTTATTTTTTCTTGGCGTAGGAATGTCGCTTAATTTATCGGTAGTTGCAAACAATTGGCCGTTAATTCTAAGTGCTGTTTTAGCAATGATGACAGCCAAAGCATTTATGATTTATGTTGTTGCTCGTATTACGAAAACTCCCCATCCAGATGCACTCGATCGTGCTTTATTAATGGCTCAAGGTGGTGAGTTTGCTTTTGTACTTTTTGCTGCTGCAACGAGCGCGCACGTTATTGATGAAACAATTAAATCAAATCTAACGGCAATTGTCGTTTTATCAATGGTATTGACTCCAGTTGTTGGGATTATTTTCAAAAAATTGTATAAGCCAAATCAACAACAAAACTTAGACGGTATTGATGTCGCGAATGGTTTGAGTGGCAATGTATTAATTATTGGTTTCGGTCGTTTTGGTCAAGTAATGAGTCAATCATTATTAGCTAGTACTGTAGATGTCACCATTATTGATAGTGATATTAAAATGATTAAGAACGCAGAAAAAATTGGTTTTAAAGTCTATTATGGTGATGGCGCAAGACTAGATATTTTACACGCTTCAGGTGCAGGTAATGCCCAAGCTATTGCTGTTTGTGTGGACAATAAAGACGCCGCAAATCAGATAGTAACGCTTATCAAACATGAGTTTCCTTTTGCTAAGGTACTCGTAAGAGCGTATGACAGAGAGCATTCCTTACACTTAGTCAAAGCAGATGTAGACTTTCAGATTAGAGAAACCTTTGAATCTGCCTTACTCTTTGGTGAGGCAACTCTAAAAGCAGCTGGAGTAAGTCAGGATGATGCTTCTAGTATTACTCAAGAAATTAGGGAACGAGAAAAAATACGTTTTGAGATGGAAGTTTCAGCAGATGATTTATATGCCAGTTTAGGTGTCCGATATAACAATACCACGTCTAAAACAACAAAGACATTAATAGATATAAAGCAAGATGGCGACATTTAGAGAGAAAGAAAAAGCATTATATATTGCTATCTATCTATCTATCTATTGGACTGATCCTAGATATCTTCATAGGGCAGTTGCACCCTCTAAAGAGTTATGCCCACAAACAGGTTATTGACAAATACCAGAACAAACTGATTCACGACAGCATTTAAGTAAGGTGACTTCTTCCAGCTCTTATTGATTTAGATTGGGGTGAAGTGTATTGGTCTTAGAATGGTGAATAGTTTAAATGACTTTAGCTAAAGATACAGCTTACCGACTGCTTTGTAGTATCACTGAATTTGTTGATCATGAACGCCGTGCGATGAGTCGAGATCACAGACTGAATTCGGCATGGTTTGGAATGGGCGCAACTATTAAGCAACGAGGATTAGAACCGGTATTAAGAATGTTGTCTAAACAGTACAATCGACTATTCAGTTTGCTTTAAGCTTAACTGTTTAGCCTAAGTCTATTCTTTACGCTGTGTCTTAAAAATAATTTAAGTCGATCTTTAGCCACATTTCTCCCAATGTGGCTTTTTTTTATGTCTTAAAAATACGGGAGTCTCCTTATGGGACAAGTCACTGTTAGTCAACAGCAACCTTTTATAGGCCCACCTGTTAGAGCAAAAACTTATTCATGCCATAACAGGCGTAATAACAAAAACAAACGATTAGTAGAAACCAAATAGATGAGCCGTGAACAATGGCTACAAATACGAAAGCAGGGGATTGGAAGTAGTGATGCTTTTGATATCTTTAATGATGAAAAAGTGTTAAAGGCCTTTTCTAATTTGAATGGATATCGAATTGTAGGCTTGGGTCATAATTCCGATGTAACACTTTTAGACTATTTGGCGGATCATTCTGCAATCACTCCATCAGATGCAGGAATACATTTAAAAGGGCAGTTTAATGAATTGTTTTTTAGAAATGACACCCTAGAGCAACAGAAAATTAAAATTTTTAAGTTAGAGAGTGATCTTAAAACAAAAAAGTGATGATGTGATTGCCTTGTCTGCTAATTTAAAACAACTGTCTGATCGAACTGATATACAGACATTAATGAATGAAAATAAGAGTTTGGTTGAGCTTAATCATGAATTAAAATTAAAAGTGAATGAAAAACAGTTGCTGCAATCAAAGACTACAAAGAACTCTATTTTGATAGTTGCTATCGTCATACTCATGATGATTTTAGGATGGGGGCTTGGTAGAATGCTCTAATATTTGGATTATCTACCTTAATTCAGCGTTAGTATTAAATCGCAAAATATATCAATGCTTTAATAAAATTATTAATTGACTAACTTTTAGTTAAGATGGGATATGCATGAGAAAAGAGATACCTGCACCAGTAATAGCAGTATTAGCAGATTATCTGCCACTGAGAGAGACGCATGATACTTTGGATAATTTATTTTTATATGCAAACGCTCCAGGTGAACCACCAGAAGGATCTAAGCTAAAAAAAACTCAAGCTTGGTTACGCAGAATAAATAAAGAATCATCTGAGCCATTAATGGTACTGGGTAAGTTAATTGAGAATTATATGGAAATTCCTGAGCTGGAAGAAAGTATATTCCTTGGTTTTGCCAGTAGTAATCCAAAGAAAGAGTTCAAAGAAAAACTAGAGTCAGTATTACAACAATATAATCTGACGTATATTATTGGTGGCATTATCTCCGATGGAAGGTCTATTTCAAGTAAATCATTAGCTGAATTAATTAAAGGTAGAGATATTCCAGCAATTGAAGCAGAATTTACGAGAGCAATAGAAAATGTGAATTCTGAGCCAAGAGAAGCTGTTTCAGCGGCTTGTAATATTCTTGAATCAATTTTTAAAGTATATATTACAGATGAGAAATTACCTGAACCAAGTAAACAAGACCTTCAAAATGTATGGAAGATTGTAAGAGCAGATTTAGGTTTTGATCCAAATCTTGTACAGGATGATGATCTCAAAAGAATTTTATCTGGTATTTTGTCCGTAGTTGATGGGATTGGGGCATTTAGAACTCATGCTAGTTCTGCTCATGGCCAAGGTAGAAAACTGTATAATATTAAACCTAGACATGCTCGGTTAGCTATTCACTCAGCACATACACTTGCACTTTTTATTTTAGAAACATGGGATGAAAAACGTGCAAGGAAATGTTAATAGTGATTATAGAATGGATACTTAATGACTCTAACAGCTTTCTCACATAAATTTAATGGCGAATATGATTTAAGCCAATATAAGAATTTGTATTTGCAAAATGTAGGCAATTCTTTGCTTGATATACAGTTTCGTAATTTTGTAGCTGAAGATGTTGAGTGCCCGCATTGTAATGCTAAAGGTGCATATATAGTAAATTCAGGATATTCAAAGCTTACGAAACAAGCAGTTAGGCAAGAACATTTTGCTTTTAAAGGTGAAGATGGGCGTGATGCACATAAATTCTTTTGTGATTATTATACTGGGAGTGATAAACATAAAGTTGCTTCGAATGAGGGATTGATAACTGCTACTAAATATTCTCGTAATTTCTCTACAAAAATCATTAGGTCTTACATTTGTAAAGGAATAAGTCTTGGATTATTCAGTCAGTTAGATATCCGTAATATGAGAGAGTGGTTTTTTGAATTGAGATCGCAAAAAGAATATAAGCTTAAGGATTGTTATCATGCATTATGGATTTTGAAATTTATTTTATACAATCACTATAAAAAAACTACCGTTTATGAAGTCGATAAATCTAAACTTGAATATGACAATTTTGATATAGATAAAGAAACTTATAAATCTTTAGCTACTCGTTTTCAAGTTCCAAACTTAGATGAGGATGGTCGAAATGCAATTCTAGGGTTATCGCTAAGCCATTTTTTTAAAAAGTCTTTACAGATAGTACAAAATGAAAAAGACCTTTGGACATTTAATCGAGGCTTTTTGGAAGAAAAATTTCGGATAACTACAAAACTAGCAACTACTATACTAACAATGAGCCCAATACTTCGTGAGTCCCCCACAAATAAACCCTTTAAGGTAATGACTGATAATCCCACTATGGCCTATGCAGCTTTGCTATTGTTTATTAGCAATTGGAGCTACGAATTAGCATTAGATAAGCATAAAAGAATAAATAATGATTGCTCAGAAGTTGATAATGATAACTTAGGAAACGTAATGGGCTTGAATCCCTTTGTATTTTTCTCATCATGGATGGCAATTGAGTTTGCTCAAAGATGGAAAAGTACGGCATGGGATGTTGAGTTTGAGAAAGAATTTCAAAATGAAAGAGAAAGACTTAGAGCTTGCTATGAAATTTCATAATTTAAATTGGATATATTTTAAGTTGTAAATCTGTTGTTTGCAGTGAAAATTTGCTCAATATTAGTAGTCATCATATCACCATCATCAGTTAATAACATATTGATATTATGTGAATTTAAAAAGTGAATAAATATAGCATCGTAAGGATCTAGCATAGATTGACTCATAAAGGTATGTGCGGCATTTGCTGTATGTAAATCTAAACGGAGTTCTAAACAATCAGGGGCAATACTACATATAGTGCTCCAGGCTGTATGAATTTCATTTAGAACTTTCTCTCTAGAACTCTTATTTTCTCTAAATTGTTTTCTTGAAAATTGATTAGGTTCTAATTGCTTAATAGATAAGTATTCATTATATTCGTTACGTTCAATTAAGTTCGCTAACTCTGTGTACACGAGAGGGCATGTAATAATTTTGGCACCGACCTCAAGTATTTTTTCAATAAATCTTGGATACTGTATTAATTGATATCTTCTTGAGTTTTCTTCCGCGAATTGGTTTGATCCACAATATGTAAACCAATACCAAACATTTGTATCAATAAAATAACGATCACTGCTTTCAGGAGTGGTAGCTCTTATATTAAATATTTGCCCCATTGAAACTATCCTTTATTGTAATAATTAATAGCATTACTAATGACAAGGTTTAGCAAATTTCTACCCACTTCATCTAAATGTTCAAATTTTAATTGTTGCTGAAGTTGAGATATTTCTTTATCTTTCAATAAACGTCCTATTGCACTGTTAAAAAAAGGTGATGCAAAAAGTGTTACTCCTTCAAAATCTAAAGTAATTTGCTCACCTCTTGCAACTTTTTCTACCAAAATCATATAGACTTTATCTCCAGTCTGCATTGATATAGCATTCTTACCAATTAAGTCAAAAACTTTTATAGTATCCATTTTTCAGCCCTAGAAAAAATTGTGGAGTTCGCTTTCAGTAACATTCATACTACTTCTATCATCACAATTTATTGTGATACTTACTAATGTGCCAGGAAAAGTATAGTCATTAAGAGAAATTGTAAATGAACCTTCTTTATTTGAAAATGATTTAACACCATTTGTGTAAATACGTAATTCTCCTTCATTCTTTTTTACAAAGTCCGAGAGTAAGGCAAGTCCAAGTCCTCTAGCCATCTTTTGGCTATCTGTATTGGTTGAGTTTCCACGGATTAATGCCCATTTCATAGCTTCAACTTCATCACCAATATTTGAATGTTTCATTACATTCTGAGCAATACCAATTCCAAAGTCTAGAACACTTAGATGAAGTTTTTTCTCTCTTCTATCGTATTCACCACAGCTATACACACCTAATTTTTTATGCTTTTGTAGTATGACTCCATGACCATAAGCATTCATGAATATTTCAATTATTGTGCTTATTATTTCAGCTTTTTTAGAGGATTGTAGATGTAATTTGTCATTTGAAAGCCACTCATTTTCTAAATAGGAAGTCAATGCAGTTTCGTCTAATATACTTTTATGTTCACGGTAACCAGAATATCCATTTTTAAATTTTGACGGGCTTAGATGTTTATCATGTTGAAAATAATCAAAAAAATTATTATTTGTGAGATTTTCGATTAATAAAGGGGACATCGTATCTTGGAGAATACTTACTCCTGTCCAAGTGATTTTTTTTCTATAGATTTCTTTTGCTACATATCTTTGATTGTGAATGTAATTGATTAATCCTCCAATTAGTACTGTTCCATTATGAGAGAGCTTTGAGCATTTGCTAAAGTCTAAAACAAAGTAATTCTTGGGATCAGTAATAATAATTCGCGCTAACTTAAAACTTGCTGTAAACCCAGAGTCATCACTTCGTATTGGGGGGATTTTAATGATTTTATGATTTGTTACACTTAATAAAAAAATATTTCTAAAAAAAACAACTAAATAATAATAAAAATTTTCAATACGCTTGATGATTTCTAAAAACATAAACTCTCTACGAAATAAAAATGCAGGATAAATTTTTAATATTAATTACCCTTGTTGGAAATGTACTAATACTATAATTAATAAAACTTTTTGTATTTAATAATTATAGTATTAGTAGGTTTAATTTTGGAACTAAAAAATAACTCAAAAGAATATTTTAATTTACTCAAATATTACACAATTATTTTTTAATTTAATGTAATTTATTGATTTTAATAAATTAAATTAATTAATTTGTCCAATCCATCATAATGCACAGGCATTTCAGCTTTTCCATCTAAAAAGTCTGCATACCATTGCAACATAGAGCGTCTATTTCTTAGCCATTTAGCATGGTTATAAGTTGCTCTTGTTTTATCATTATCAGTATGTGATAACTGTTTTTCAATCCATCTATCATCACTGCCCAATTCATTTAAATAAGTTGATGCAGTAGTTCTAGATCAGAAGAGATTATTGAGAGGCTATAATGCGAAAAAATTTAGAAGTTGTGAACATAAAGGCCTAAGTAGTGACTTCTAATTTTGAAATATGTGGACAAGTCTGGAGTTGTCCACAAAGTCGATAAAACAATTTATAATTCTGCTACAATTGCGCCAATTTAAATTTTCTCTCGCGCCATTTACTGTCACCTTTTGAAGTGTGTACAAATTGGTGTACAAATTGTAGATACTATTCATGTTTAAAGACGAATTAGCCAAGCAAGTAAAGGTTCGTAGGACTTTTGCCATCATTTCCCACCCCGATGCCGGTAAAACCACCATGACAGAAAAATTACTGTTGTGGGGTAAAGCAATTCAGGTTGCAGGGATGGTAAAAAGCCGTAAATCTGATCGCGCAGCTACATCTGACTGGATGGAAATGGAAAAAGAGCGTGGAATTTCCATTACCACGTCTGTGATGCAGTTTCCTTATAAAGGTCACACCATTAACTTACTCGATACACCGGGACATGAAGATTTCTCGGAAGATACTTATCGTACCCTCACCGCAGTTGATTC
>Ga0308157_10002982_pt1 | contig 25891 bp, 24 predicted proteins | sample PhyBR1_FD_201035 | JGI IMG/M metagenome (GOLD analysis project Ga0308157, IMG submission 201035) | Phyllosphere microbial communities from UC Gill Tract Community Farm, Albany, California, United States - DLSLB.R1 | ecosystem: Host-associated > Plants > Phyllosphere > Unclassified | place: USA...
TCACTGGTTCGCTCTTCTCAAAAATACTGACAGTATTTCTACTGAATATTTCTTTGTTGAGCATTTAATGCTTTTTGTTGCAGCATCAAACGCCCACATTTATCGACTGTAAATTTTTAAAGATCTTGTACTGCGTGCTGCGAAGCGTTTTGTTCGTCAGCGAAGAAGGAAGAGTATGAAGCGTTTGCAGCATTTCGTCAACCTTCTTTTTCTCCCGCTTAACTCAGCATTTACATGCGGTGTCTTGCGAGGGACAGAATCATATCAAAGCCCCTCGAAGTTTGGCAAGCGTTTTTCCAGGAAAGCTTTCATGCCTTCTTTTTGGGCTGGTGTGCCGAACGCGGAATGGAACAGGTGGCGCTCATAAGTCACGCCTTCCGACAGCGTGGTTTCGAAGGCGCGGTTGACCGCATCCTTGATTTGCATGGCCACCGAAGTCGGCATCGTGGCGATCTGCCTGGCCACCGCCAGTGTCTCCTCGATCAGCTTGTCGGCCGGGATCACGCGCGACACCAGGCCGATGCGCTCAGCCTCGGCCGCATCAATGGTGCGGGCGGTCAGCAGCATGTCCATGGCCTTGGCCTTGCCGATCGCGCGCGGCAGGCGCTGCGTGCCGCCGGCACCCGGCGTCACGCCAACCTTGATTTCCGGCTGGCCGAACCTGGCGCTGTCCGCCGCGATCAGGAAGTCACACATCATCGCCAGCTCGCAGCCGCCGCCCAGCGCGTAGCCGGCCACGGCGCCGATCACCGGCTTGCGGACGCGCAGGATGTGTTCCCAGTTGCGGCCAATATAGTTGTCGCGATAGGTATCCGGGTAAGTGTATTCCGCCATGGCGGCGATGTCGGCGCCGGCTGCAAACGCTTTCTCGCTGCCGGTCAGCACGATGCAGCCGATGGCCGGGTCGGCGTCGAACTTATATAAAGCCTCGCCCAGCTCATTCATCATATTATCGTTCAGCGCATTCAGCGCTTTCGGACGGTTCAGACGGATCAGGGCTACTTTATCGTGCACTTCGACAATCAGGTCTTCATATGACATGTGTACCTCCAGGTGGAATATTTACCGGGCGATTGTAGCGCCTATCCCCCGCGCTGGTATGATTGAAATCTGGCAACCCGCACCAAACGAGCTTCCTATTCTTAACGCCTTCCGCAACGCGCTTCTGAGCGACAACCTGCTACGCAACGGCGATTTCCGGCGCTACTGGTCCAGCGCCATCATCAACGGCTTCGGCAGCTATGTCAGCGCGCTAGCGCTGCCGTTGTGTGCGGTGCTGCTGCTGAAGGCATCGCCAGCGCAAATGGGCATGATGGGCGCCGCCGCCGCCCTGCCCTACGCGCTGCTGGCCCTGCCGGCCGGCGTTTTCCTCGATCGCAACCGCAAGCTGCCCATCCTGCTGGCGAGCAAGGCCGTGCAGGCGGTGTCGCTGGCCAGCATCCCGCTGGCGTGGTGGCTGGGCCTGCTGTCGGTGCCATGGCTGTATGCCATTTCCTTCATTTCCGGCATCTGCGCGGTGATCGGCGGTGGCGCCGAGGTGGTATTCCTGACCAATATGATTGGTCGCGACAAGCTAACCGACGCACAATCCAAGTTCACCGCCACCGATTCCGCCGCGCGCCTGCTGGCGCCGGGATTCGCCGGCGTGCTGATCCAATGGCTGACCGCGCCGTATGCGGTGCTGCTGAACGCCATCGGCTTTCTCGTCTCCATCGCGCTGCTGCGCAATGTGAAGGCCAACGATCCCAAGCCACCGCCGAGCGACAAGCATCCGCTGCGCGATATCCACGACGGCATCCTGTTCATCTGGCGCCAGCCGCTGCTGCGCACGCTGGCCTGGGTTTCCGGCTCGTGGCACATGCTGTTCTACGGCTTCGCGGCGCTGCACGTGATTTTTGCCACGCGCGAGCTGGGCATGAGTCCCGGCATGCTGGGCATGGCACAGATGCTGGGCGGCGTCGGCGTGCTGGCCAGTTCGCTGCTGCTGAAGCCGCTGACCCAACGCTATGGCCCCACCGGCACGATGAAAATGGGCATGACCCTGTGTGCGCTGGCATACACTGTAACGCCGCTGATTCCAGCCAATCTGTTGGGCTATCCGCTGGCCAGCGCGATTGCCTGCGCCACCATGTCCTTCTTCCTGGATTGTGGTGTGATGCTGTTCCTGCTGCCATACACCACCATGCGCCAGAAAGTCACACCGGATGCGTACCTTGGCCGCATGGTATCGACCATGCGGTTCCTGACAGTGTCGGTGGCGCCGTTGGGCGCGCTGAGCGCCGGCTATCTCGGCGAACATTTCAATGTGCGCACCGGCATGGCCTGCGTTGCGGCCGGCGGTATCGTCCTGACTTTGCTGCTGGCCCTGTCGCCTTCCGTGCGCCAGAAAAGCTGACGAGCCGTTAGGCTGGCTTCAGTGTTCAACAATAGGAGTCAGCCATGTTCAAATCCATTCTATTGCCGACGGATGGGTCCGATCTGTCCGAGAAAGCCACCGCGACCGCCGTGGAATTCGCCAGGCTGCATCAATCGCGGATTACTGCCATTTCGGTGATCCAGCCGCTGCTGATGCCGTCGCTGGGCGACAGCGGCGCCATGATCAGCATCGACCAGTACGAAGCCGACATGAAAAACGCCGCCCGCCAGCATATCGACAAGGTGGCGGCAGCCGCCAGCGCGGCGGGCATTCCATTCGAGGGGATTATCGCAGCGTCGCCCAATCCCTATGAAGAGATCGTGGAAGCCGCCAAGAAGTACGGCTGCGACCTGATCATGATGGCCTCGCACGGCCGCACCGGCCTGAGCAAGCTGTTACTGGGCAGCGAGACGCAAAGCGTGCTATCCCACACCACGCTGCCCGTGCTGGTACTGCGTTAGAACTTCTTCGGCAGCAGCACCCAGATATTGCCGCGCTGTTTCATGCGGCCGGCATTCTCGGCAGCCTCGGCGCCGAAGCCGAAGAAGTAGTCGACACGGATGGCGCCACGAATGGCGCCGCCCGTATCCTGCGCCATCACCAGCCGCTGCAGCGGGATATCGCTGTTCGGCATGGTGGTGGACAGGAATACCGGCGCGCCCTGCGGCAACTGGGTGGCGTCGATGGCGATCGAACGCTGCGGCGTCAACGGCACGCCCAGCGAGCCTTTCGGCCCCACTTTCGGGTCCGGCAACTTCTCTTCTCTAAAGAACACATAGCTCGGATTGACGTTGAACAGTTCCTGCATGCGGGTAGGATGACCAGCCACCCACGCCTTGATGCCCTGCGCCGACGCCTGTTCCACCGTCAACTCACCCTTCTCCACCAGGTATTTGCCGATGGATTTATACGGATGGCCGTTCTGGTCCGCATACGCCACACGCACCGTTTCACCGGTTTCGCTCAGCTGCACGCGGCCCGAGCCCTGCACCTGCAGGAAGAAGGACTCGACCGGATCGTCGACCCACAGCAGCTCCTTGCCGCTGAAGCTGGCCGATTCGATATCAGCGCGGGTGGCGTACGGCACCACCTTTTTGCCAACCAGCTTGCCGCGCAGGCGCATGCCCTTCAACTCCGGATAAACGCCGGCCAGGTCGATGGTGACCATGTCGTCCGGTACTTTATACAGCGGCGTCTGATAGGCGCCGCCTTTTTTACGCGAACCATGCAGCAGCGGCTCGTAGTAGCCGGTGACCAGGCCGTCGCTGGCGCCATCCGGCGCGATCACCTGGTTCGGCTCCAGGAAAGTCTCGAAGAAGGTGCGGATCGCCTTGTCGTCATTGCCATTGACGCTGCGGGCGACAGTGCAGGCTTCCTTCCACGTCGCCTGCTTGACCAGCACACTGCACGATGAAGTAAAGGCTGGCCAGGCGGCGCGGACGTCGTCCTTTTCCCAGCCTGGCAGCGCGGCGAACGAGGCCGGCACCATTTGCAGCTTGCCAGGTGGCGCAGGCTGTGCCGGCGGTGCTGGCGTCGGGATTGGCGCTGGCGGCGTCGGCTGAACCGGTGGCTGCGGCGGCACTGGCGACACTCTGGCCTGGTCGGGCGGCAGCGGCGTGGAGGTACAGGCGGCGAGCGCAAGCGCAACAACGCCCATCGAAACGGGTAGACTACGGCGTGGAGATAACATAAACAAGGATAACTATGTGGCTATTAATGGTGGAAGCAGGCGTGGCGTTTTTCCTGCTGGTGTTCATCGTCTGGTGGACCATGAAGGGCAAGAAGTAAGTCAGTGCAGCGTGCGCGGCAGCGACAGCACGAATTCCGGGATCTTCGCCTCGAACTGATGGCCGTCCTCGGCCACGCAGAAGTATTCGCCGACCATCGAGCCCTGCGGCGTTTGCAGCGCGGCGCCGCTGGTGTATTCGAACTGCTCGCCCGGTTGCAGCAGCGGCTGGTGGCCGACCACGCCCAGCCCGCGCACTTCCTCAATATGGTTGTTGGCGTCCGTGATGATCCAGTGGCGCGAAATCAGCTGCGCCGCGACCGTGCCGGTATTCTTGATCGTGATCGAGTACGTAAACACAAAATTCGTGCGCTCCGGGTCTGACTGATCCGGCAGGTACTGGGTTCTGACCGATACGGTAAATTCATAAGTCGACATCAACATTCCTCTACATGGCAAGCTTGGCGATCAGATACCGCCAAGCATCCATTGCACCTTAAATCGGCGCGCTGTGCAAGGACGGCGCGGCAGAAAACGGGCGCAACGGCGCGGAGCAGCGTAAAATGACGCATCTTTTTTAATGCAAGCCCAAGGGCCAGCCCAAAGCCATGACCACTTTCCGCATCGCTCCCAGCATCCTGTCCGCCGATTTCGCCCGCCTGGGTGAAGAGGTACGCAACGTCGTTACCGCCGGCGCCGACATCATCCACTTTGACGTGATGGACAACCATTACGTGCCCAACCTGACCATCGGCCCGCTGGTGTGCCAGGCGATCCGTCCGCACGTGGATGTGCCGATCGATGTGCACCTGATGGTCAAGCCAGTAGACCGCATCATCCCGGACTTCGCCAAGGCCGGCGCCAACATCATCACCTTCCACCCGGAAGCGTCCGATCACATCGACCGTTCGCTGCAACTGATCCGCGACCACGGCTGCAAGGCCGGCCTGGTGTTCAACCCGGCCACGCCGCTGAGCTACCTGGAGCACGTGATGGACAAGATCGACATGATCCTGATCATGTCGGTCAATCCAGGCTTCGGCGGCCAGTCCTTCATTCCGCAGGCACTGAAGAAGATCGCTGAAGCACGCCGCCTGATCGACGAATCCGGCCGCGACATCCTGCTGGAAGTCGATGGCGGCATCAAGATCGACAACATCGCTGCTGCCGCCGCTGCGGGCGCCGACACCTTTGTTGCCGGTTCGGCCATCTTCGGCCAGCCGGACTACAAGGCCGTGATCGACGCCATGCGCGCCAACCTCGCCAAGGTCTAAGACGATGAGTGTGCTGGCAGGCGTGCGCGCCGCAATCATCGATCTCGACGGCACCATGCTGGACACGATCCCCGACTTCCATGTCGCGATCAACGCCATGCGTGGTGAACTGGGCTTGGCGCCGATCACCCAGGCGCAAATCGCCCTGATGGTCGGCAAAGGCTCGGAAAACCTGATCCGCTCCGTGCTGTCGCTGGATTGGGATGCCGAGCGGGTCGAGGCGGCCTTCGAGGCAGCGATGCAGTCCTACCAGCGCAACTACTTGGCCATCAACGGCAACCACAGCACGCTGTTCCCGGAAGTGATACAGGGCCTGAGCGCGATGAAGGCCAACGGCCTGCGCCTGGCCTGCGTCACCAACAAGCCGATCAGCTTCACCACGCCGCTGCTGAAGCTCAAGGGCCTGGACCAGTTCTTCGAAGTGGTCTACGGCGGCGACTCGCTGCCGCGCAAGAAGCCGGACCCGCTGCCGCTGCAAACCGTGTGCGCCGACTTCGGCCTGCCACCGGCGCAGGTGGTGGCCATCGGCGATTCCTCGAATGACGCGCAAGCCGCACGGGCGGCGGGCTGCCCGGTGCTGACGGTGCCATATGGTTATAACCACGGAGAGTCTATACACGACACGGATTCCGATGGTATAGTGAGCACGCTGCTAGAAGCGGCTAGCCTGATTCGTTCACATCACACCAATAGCTGAACAACTGACCAACATGTCGTCTCTCACCAAAAAACACAACGTCAACCAACCAGGCTCGATTGAGGCCTGGCTGTGGCGACGCTGGCAATCCTGGCATAACTAAGCCGAACTGATTGCTGTCGTCCGCCCGCTTGCGCGCGACAGGTTTTTTTGATGCACCACCCGCCGGTACACCTCATTCCGGCGGCATGGAGAGAACACATGACCGAACTCGAATTCAAATCGTTGGCCACGGATGGCTACAACCGTATTCCACTGATCGCGGAAGCTTTCGCCGATCTCGAAACGCCGCTCACCCTCTACCTGAAACTGGCGCAGAGCCAGAACGCCGGCAAGAACACCTTCCTGCTGGAGTCAGTGGTCGGCGGCGAGCGTTTCGGCCGCTACTCCTTCATTGGCCTGCCGGCCACCACGCTGCTGCGCACCTTCGGCAACCGCACCGAGATCGTCAAGAACGGCGCGGTGATCGAGACGCACGAAGGCAATCCGCTGGATTTCATCGAGACCTACCAGAAGCGCTTTAAAGTAGCGATCCGCCCTGGCATGCCGCGCTTCTGCGGCGGCCTGGCCGGCTACTTCGGTTACGACACCGTGCGCCACATCGAGAAAACGCTGGCCAACAGCGCGCAAAAAGATGACCTGGGCTTGCCCGACATCCAGCTGATGGTGACCGAGGAGCTGGCCGTCATCGATAACCTGAGCGGCAAGCTGTATCTGATCGTCTACGCCGACACCGCGCAGCCGGAATCCTACGCCAAAGCGAAACTGCGCCTGAAAGAACTGCGCGTGATGCTGCGCCGTGGTGTCGAAGTGCCGGTGGCTAGCGCCTCGGTGCGCACCGAAGCCGTGCGCGAATTCGCCAAAGAAGATTATCTGAAAGCCGTCGCCCGCGCCCACGAATACGTGCTGGCCGGTGATCTGATGCAGGTGCAGATCGGCCAGCGCATCCGCAAGCCGTATGTCGACTCGCCTTTGAGCCTGTACCGCGCATTGCGTTCGCTGAACCCGTCGCCGTATATGTACTTCTACAATTTCGGCGACATGCAGATAGTCGGCGCCTCGCCTGAGATTTTGGTACGCAACGAAACCGCGCCGGACGGCGAGAAAAAAGTCACGCTGCGTCCGATCGCCGGCACCCGCCCACGTGGCGCCACACCTGAACGCGATAGTGAGCTGGCCAGGGAACTGCTGGCCGATCAAAAAGAAATCGCCGAACACGTGATGCTGATCGACCTGGCGCGCAATGACCTGGGCCGTATCTCGGAAATCGGCAGCGTCAAGGTGACCGACCGCCTGGTCATCGAAAAGTATTCGCACGTGCAGCACATCGTCTCCAACGTCGAGGGCAAGCTGAAAGACGGCCTGTCCAACCTGGACGTGCTGCGCGCCACCTTCCCGGCCGGCACGCTGACCGGCGCACCGAAAGTGCGCGCGATGGAAGTCATCGACGAGCTGGAAATCTCCAAGCGCGGCATCTATGGCGGCGCCTGCGGCTACCTGTCGTTCGGTGGCGAGATGGATGTGGCGATTGCGATCCGCACCGGCGTGATCAAGGACGGCAACCTGTACGTGCAGGCTGCCGCCGGCATCGTCGCCGATTCGATCGCCGAGATGGAATGGCAGGAAACTGAACACAAGGCGCGCGCTGTACTGCGCGCCGCCGAGCAAGTGCAAGATGGCCTGGATGGGGAGTTCTAATATGCTGCTAATGATCGACAACTATGACTCCTTCACCTACAACATCGTGCAGTATTTCGGCGAACTGGGTGAGGACGTGCGTGTCTACCGCAATGATGAAATCACGATTGCGGAGATCGAGGCGCTGAATCCGGACCACATCTGCATTTCGCCGGGTCCGAAAGATCCGTCGCAGGCAGGCATCTCCATTGAAGTGCTGAAGCACTTCGCCGGCAAGAAGCCGATTCTGGGCGTGTGCCTTGGCCACCAGGCCATCGGCGAAGCGTTCGGCGGCAAAGTAATCCGCGCCAGGCAGGTCATGCATGGTAAAACTTCTTTAATCGCGCATACGGGCGTGGGCGTCTTCAAGGACATCCCGTCTCCCTTCACAGTGATACGTTATCACTCGCTGGCAATCGAGCGTAGCTCGCTGCCGTCCTGCCTGGAAGTTACGGCATGGACCGACGATGGCGAAATCATGGGCGTGCGGCACAAGGAATACGACATCGAGGGTGTGCAGTTCCACCCCGAGTCCATCCTGTCCGAACACGGCCATCAACTGTTGAAGAACTTCCTCGTCCGCTGATTAAAGAAAGAACCGCCATGCCTATCACCCATCAAGAAGCGCTGGTGCGCTGCATCGAACACCGCGAGATTTTCCACGACGAGATGCTGTACCTGTTCCGCCAGATCATGTCCGGCGAAATGTCGCCAACCATGGTCGCGGCCCTGACCATGGGCCTGCGCGTGAAAAAGGAAACCATCGGCGAAATCGCCGCCGCCGCGCAAGTGATGCGCGAATTCTCCACCAAGGTGCCAATGGCCGATACCAGCGGCCTGCTGGACATCGTCGGCACCGGCGGCGACGGCGCGCATACTTTTAATATCTCCACCACGGCGATGTTTGTCGCTGCGGCGGCCGGCGCACGCGTGGCCAAGCACGGCGGCCGCAGTGTGTCGTCGTCGTCCGGCAGCGCCGACGTGATCGAGTCGCTGGGCGCCGACATCAACCTGAAACCGGAGCAGATTGCGCAGTCCATCGCGCAAACCGGCATCGGCTTCATGTTCGCGCCGAATCATCATGCGGCCATGAAGCATGTGGCGCCGGTACGCAAGGAACTGGGCGTGCGCTCCATCTTCAATATTCTGGGACCGCTGACCAATCCGGCCGGCGCGCCGAATATTTTGATGGGCGTATTCCACGCGGACCTGGTGGGTATCCAGGTGCGCGTGCTGCAGCGCTTGGGCGCGCAACATGCCATCGTGGTGTACGGCAAAGACAATATGGACGAGGTGTCGCTGGGCGCGGGCACCATGGTTGGCGAGCTGATTGACGGCGAGATCCGCGAGTACGAGATTCATCCTGAGGACTTTGGCCTGCAGATGATCGCCAGCCGCAATCTGAAGGTGGCCGATGCGGCCGAGTCGAAAGCACGCATGATGGAAGCACTGCGCGGCGAGCCTGGTGCAGCCTACGATATTGTGGCGCTGAACGCTGGCACGGCGCTGTACGCAGCCGGCGTGGCCAGCTCGATCGAAGATGGCCTGAAGCGCGCACGCTTCGCCATCACCTCCGGCGCCGCGCTGCGCAAGATCGATCAATTCGTCGAAGTCACGCAGACGCTCGGCAAGGGGAACTGACCATGTTCGGCATCCATGACCTGACGCTTTTTATCATCTCGGGCCTGCTGCTGAATCTGATGCCCGGCCCGGACAACCTGCTGATCATGACACGCAGCGCGACGCAGGGCTGGCGCGCCGGCTCGGCGGCCGCATTGGGTATCGGCGCCGGCACCATGGTGCACGTGCTGGCGGCGGCGCTGGGTTTGTCGGCACTGCTGTCGACGTCCGCTGCCGCTTTCACGGTGGTGAAGTGGGTTGGCGCGGCGTACATCGTCTACATGGGCATCGGCATGCTGCGCGCGAAGCTGCGTGGTGAGGATGACGGCGCCGCCGACCTGGCGGCGCGTGCAGCCCAGCCGCTGGCCTGGCGCAAAATCTTCTTCCAGGGCTTCCTGACCAATGTGCTGAATCCCAAGGTGGCCTTGTTCTTCCTGGCGTTTGTGCCGCAGTTTATCGCGGCAGACAGCAGCAACAAGCCGCTGGCCTTCATTATCCTGGGCGCGATTTTCAATTTCAACGGCATGCTGTATTGTCACGGCCTTGCCTTGTTCACTGCCTTTGCCAGCGCGCGCCTGAAGATCAAGCCGCTGTTGTCGCTGTGGCTGAACCGCACCATGGGCGGCCTGTTCCTGGCCCTCGGCGTGCGCCTTGCACTCTCGGAGCAACGTTAATCATGTCTGACATTCTGAACAAAATCCTCGCGGTCAAAGCCGATGAAGTGGCGGCCGCCAAGCAGTACCGCAGCTTCGCCAGCCTGCGTGACGACGTCGAGTCCAACGCCGAACTGCGCGCGGACCTGCGCGGCTTTGAAGCCAGCTTGCGCGCCAGGATCGCGGCCGGCAAGCCTGGCGTCATCACTGAAATCAAGAAGGCCTCGCCGTCGAAAGGCGTGATCCGCGCCGACTTCCGCCCTGCCGACATCGCCGCCACCTATGAAGCCAATGGCTCCGCATGCCTGTCAGTGCTGACCGACGAGCAGTTCTTCCAGGGTTCGGTGGCTTATTTGCAGCAGGCGCGCGGCGCCTGTTCGCTGCCGGTGCTGCGCAAGGACTTCATGATCGACATCTACCAGATCTACGAAGCGCGCGCGATGGGCGCCGATGCGATCCTGCTGATCGTCTCCGCGCTGGACCACGGCCTGATGACGGAAATGGAAGCCGTCGCCCACGAACTGGGCATGGACGTGCTGGTGGAAACCCACGACGGCGACGAACTGACCGCCGCACTGAAGCTGAAAACCCGCCTGGTCGGTGTCAACAACCGCAACCTGCGCACTTTTGAGGTATCGCTGCAAAATACGCTGGGCCTGCTGGACCGCATGCCGGCCGATAAAATGGTCATCACCGAATCCGGCATCCTCAGCCCGGCCGACGTCAAAACCATGCGTGACGCCAATGTCCACGCCTTCCTGGTCGGCGAAGCCTTCATGCGCGCACCGGATCCGGGCGCCGAGCTGGCCCGCCTGTTCAGCTAAAGCGGGTAGCCCGCGCCGTCCGCAGTGGCGGCGGCGCACTCACTTGCGCCACCTCGATACGGTCGCGCCCCATTTCCTTAGCGCAATACAACGCCTGGTCGGCACGGTGCAGGATGCTATCCAGGCTTTCGTCCGCATCGTCATGGCAGGCCACGCCTATGCTGACGGTGTATGGCGGGATATCCGCCCGGGCCGTCCGCAGCGCAGACTGAATGCGCTCGGCGATGTGCAACGCTCGTTCCAGGGCGGTGGCCGGCAGCAGAACGACAAATTCTTCGCCACCAAAACGGGCGACGTGATCCGAAGCACGCAGCGCTTTGCCGATCATTTGCGCCACATCGACCAGCACACGGTCGCCAACCGCATGGCCGTGCGAGTCATTAATCTTTTTAAAGTAATCGATGTCGATATTCAGCATCGTCATGAATGTGCCTTCGCGGCGCATCAGCGCGTGCTCTTTAGCGTAAATATCGGCAAAGCCACGGCGGTTCAATGTCAGCGTTAAGGGATCGAGGGTGGAGCGGCGTTCCAGGGTTGTTTGCAGACGGCGCGTGCAAACCGTCATAAAACCAACGGTCATCATCAAGGTCATGAAGTGCGCTGTCGCCAGATACAAGGCGGCAAATGCGCCCGTACCGAGCAGATTCACATCGCCCCGGCCGGTAAAAGCCAAGATACCACGCGCTCCCACGATCGCCGCCTCAATCATTACCAGACTAACAAAAAACAAGGTGGAGAAATGACGATTACCGTTCCTGAAAACGACAAATATAACGCGTGCATGCAGCGTGAATACAAATATCGAGGATATAACCACCCGCGTAATAAAATCCGGCTTAATCCACAGGAAATAACCCAGCAATAATCCAGTTAATATCCAGATGGAATGATATAGCCACCACGACGGCCGTAAATTATAAAACCGCTCGGTGCCGATAACGGTCATTCCCAGTCCGCAAACCATGATGATATTGGCCAGCAGCAGGAGAATATCGGACTTGCCAAACACGGCGAACAGCAGCACGCCGCCCACCAGTAACACCAGTGCCAGCGCCCATTCGCGCAAGCCTTGGATTTCTTTGGGGAAGTTCAAATGGGCTGAGTACAGGACCACGCTCATGGCGCCGGCCATCAACGTCGACATCAGCAGTATGGTGGTCGGGTCGGGCAATATCATCTGCGGCGATTCTAAACCACAAAGCCGCATGGGTGGGGAATATGCCCGTTACGTGCCGGAAACTAGCGAGTACGTGCCAAAAACTGGCATGAAACGGCGTAAAAAAAAGCCGCATCGCCTGGATGCGGCCTGCTCAGCGTTGTTTTTAGCGGCTTGCGCTAGGCCGCAGCGGCCCGCTGGATTTTTTAGCGGCCGACTCCAGCGTCAGCGAAATACCCGGCACCCGTTCGCCTTGCAGCGTCAGATCGAAGCGCATCAGCTCATCGCGGCGGAAGGCGTAAACCTCCACCGTGTCGCCTACCGCGTAGCGCGACAGCAAGTTATCCAGGTTGCTGGCGGTAACGCGCAGGCCGTCAACGGCAATCAGAATATCGCCAGCCGATAGTCCGGCATGATGGGCGGCGCCATTTTCATGGACAGCCGACAGTTTGCAGTCATTGCCGTCCTTGCCCAGATTGGCATCGAAACTCGGCTTGGCGGATTTACGCTCGTCGAGATATTTAACGCCAAATGGCGCCAGCAATTTAGCCAACGGCAAATCTTCAGTGCCACGGACATATTTATCGAAGAAGGGTTTGAAACGGCCACCGCTGATTTCATCGAATAATGCCTCGGCTTCCGAAGGTGTAACGCCACGTCCGCCGCCAGTATAAAAATCGCGGCCATAACGCGACCATAATGCGCGCATGACATCATCCAGAGATTTTTCACCGCCGGTTTTAGCACGAATACTTAAATCCAATGCCAACCCGATTAAAGAACCTTTGGTGTAATAACTGACGATGGCGTTCGGTGCATTTTCATCCTGGCGATAATATTTACCCCAGGCGTCGAAACTGGAATCGGCCACGCTCTGCTTGGTACGGCCGGCACCGCGCAATACGCTGCCGACAGTCTTGCCCAGCAATTTGAAATACGCCGGCTCGGCGATAATACCGGCGCGCACCAGCATCAAATCATCGTAATAACTGGTGAAACCTTCAAACAGCCACAGCAGCGGCGAATAGTTCTCAACTTGCAAGTTATACGGTGCAAACGCCGCCGGCTTGATACGCTTCACGTTCCAGGTGTGGAAATACTCGTGGCTGCACAGGCCCAGGTATTGCAGGTAGCCGTCGCTGATATCCCTGTTCCTGGCCGAGGTGGTCGGCAGGTCGCTACGGTTGCAGATCAGCGCGGTCGAGGCGCGATGCTCCAGGCCACCATAACCGTCGCCCACCGCCATGGTCATGAACACATAGCGGTCCATCGGCGCTTTTTTGGTCTTCGGCTCGAAGAAGGCGATCTGGGTTTCGCAGATTTTTTTCAGGTCGTCGCTCAGGCGCGCCAGGTCCAGGTTCGGCACACGGCCGGTGATGACGATATCGTGCGGAATGCCGTGCGCCTTGAAGGTGGCCAGCGCGAAGTCGCCCTGCTCCACCGGATGATCGATCAGCTCATCATAGTTCGATGCGATGTAGGTGCCAAAACCATAACGTTTCGCTTTCAGCTCCGGCAGCGAGGTGGCGACGCGCCAATCGGCTGCTGCTTCGTCGTCCGGACGCTGGATGTCCACCACATGCGGCTGCGTTTCCTGGCCAAGCACGCGCAGGAACACGCTGGTGCCGTTGAAAAAACCGTGGTGCTGGTCCAGGTGGGCGGCGCGCACCGACAGGTCCCAGGCATAGACTTCGTAATGCACAGTCAACGCGGCGCTGCGGTCGGCCAGCGGCGCGGCCTGCCACGAGTGCTTATCCAGCTTGGCCAGTTCGACTGGTTCACCCTTCGATTCGGCGCGGATGCGTACAATATTGCGCGAAAACTCACGGATCATATAGCTGCCCGGTATCCAGGCCGGCAGCGCGAAAATCTGTCCGCCTTCAGCCGGCGCGGCCACCGTCACCGAGACGTGGAACAAGTGCGCCGCCAGGTCATGGCCGACGATGGTATAGGCGATAGCCGGAAGTTTTTTGCTCGGTTTTTTCATCATAGATCCTGTCTTGTATCGATGTCGCGCACCACACCGTCATCATCGACCGCCACCTCGTTGACCGGATGGCTTTTTAAAATCGCGCGCGCGCCCTGATCGCCTTGCAGCGCCAGCAACAGCGGCAAGTGATAAGCACTGAAGGCGACGGGATTGCCGCGCCTTCCCTCAAACACCGGCGCCGCGATATGCGCACCACGCTCTATTGTAGCGGCCAATGCGCGCATGGTCTCTGGCCGAACGTAAGGCATGTCGCCCAGTCCTATCAGCCAGCCTTCGGCGGCTTTGGTGTGTTCGATGGCGGTGAGGAGGGATTCGGCCATGCCCAGGTCGGCGTCGGCACAGACGCGCACTTCGCAACCGAGACGGCCCAGCAGCGCGGCAACCTCGTCGTCGCCTTCGCGTACCACGGCCAGCACGCGCGGCAGCGCCGCCAGCATATTCTTCGCACTGGCGGCGACGACGGTTTCGCCATCGGCCAGCGTTTGCAGCAGTTTGTTTTGTACGCCGGACGGGTCGAAGCGTCGACCGCGTCCGGCTGCCAGCAGGATGCCGGTTATCGCCATCCCGCTCAGGCGCTGGCCAGATCGAACGGCAGTTTGCGCAGGCGCTTGCCGGTCAGTTTGAACAGTGCGTTGGCGAAGGCCGGCGCCAATGGCGGCAGGCCAGGTTCGCCCATGCCGGTCGGCGGATCGTTGGACGGCACGATGTGGACGTCGATCTTCGGCATGTCGGTAATGCGCGCCACGGTGTAATCGCTGAAGTTCTGCTGCTCGACCACGCCGTCCTTCAACGTGATGGCGGCGCCCGGCAAGGTCATGCCGAGGCCCATCAGCGCCGCGCCCTGGATCTGCGCTTCGATGGTCAACGGATTGACCACCGTGTTGCAGTGAACACCAGCCGTAACCTTGTGCAGCTTGGGCGTGCCGTCTTTCACCGACGCCACCACCACATAGGCGATCACGGTGTTGAACGACTCATGCACCGCCACGCCATAGGCCTGGCCTTTCGGCAGCGCCTTCTTGCCGTAGCCGGATTTGGCCACCGCCAGCTCCAGCGCGGCGATGTGGCGCTTGCCTTTTTCGCCCATCAGCTTTTTGCGGTAGGCGACCGGATCGACCTTGGCCGCGTGCGCGGCTTCGTCGATCAGCGTCTCCATGACAAACGCGGTGTGGGTCGAGCCGACCGAGCGCCACCACAACACCGGCACATTGGCCTTGACCGAGTGCGCGCTCAGATTCAGCGGCACTTCATACGGTTCGCCCATGCCTTCGACCATGGTGGCGTCGACTCCGTTCTTCACCATCATCGGCTCAAACGGCGTGCCGCTGGTGATCGACTGGCCCACGATCACGTGGTCCCAGCCGACGATCTCGCCCTTGGCATCCAGGCCGATATTGGCGCGGTGGACGTGCGAAGGTCGGTAGTAGCCGCCCTTGATATCGTCCTCGCGGCTCCAGATCACCTTGACCGGCTCCTTGTGGCCCGCTGCCTGCCACACCTTGGCGATGTTAACCGCTTCCACCAGGTAATCGGAAGTCGGCACCGCGCGGCGGCCAAAACCGCCGCCGGCCATCATCGTATTCAGCACCACCTGCTCTGGCTTCAGGCCGGCGGTGGCCGCAATCGCGCCCTGGTCAACGGTCTGGAATTGCGAGCCGGCCCACACGGTGCAGCCGTCCTTGCGCAGGTCGACCACGCAGTTCAGCGGCTCCATCGGCGCGTGCGCCAGGTAAGGGAATTCATAGACGGCGGAGATTTTCTTCGCCGCGCCAGCCAGCTTGGAGGTGTCGGCAGTGCGCACCGGATTGCCCGGCTTCTGCGACAGCGCCTTGTATTCCTCCAGCTGCTTGTCGCTGCTGACCTTATCGACGCCGCTGGTGTCCCATTCGATCGCCAGCGCTTCGCGGCCACTCTTGGCCGGCCAGTAGCCATCGGCGATGACCACCACGCCGCTACCGCCCCGGTCGGTCTTCACTTCCAGCACATCGATTACGCCCTTGATGGCCTTGGCCTTGCTGGCATCCACCTTGGCGACCCTGGCGCCAAACACCGGCGGACGCGCCACCACGGCGACCTTGCTGTCCGGCGCCTTGAAGTCCATGCCGAACTGCTGCTTGCCGGACGACTTGGCGCGCGCGTCAAGCCGCTTGACCGGCTTGCCGATCAGCGTGAAGTCTTTCGGATCTTTGAGCTTGACGGTGGCGGGCACCGGCTGCTTCATGGCCGCATCGGCCATGGCGCCGTAAGTGGCTTTCTGCCCTGCGGGGCCGATCAGCGTGCCCTTGACGGTTTTGATTTGCTCCGCCGGCACCTTCCATTGTTCGGCCGCAGCCGCGATCAGCATCGCGCGCGCCTTGGCGCCGATTTCGCGGTACTGCATGAACGAGTGGGCAATGCTGCCCGAGCCACCAGTGATCTGGATGCCGAAGGCTGGATCTTTATACTGATCGCCAGCCGGCGCCAGCGCGCCGTTCACTTTCGACCAATCCGCCTCCAGCTCCTCGGCGATCAGCATCGGCAACGAGGTCTGCACGCCCTGGCCAAACTCCAGGCGGTTGACCTGCACCGTGACCGTGTTATCCGGCGCGATATGCAGGAAGGCGTTCGGTTCATACACCTTGGCTGCTGGCTGCTGCGCATTTGCCCAGCGGCCAGCGCCCGGCATAAAGAAGCCCAGTACCAAGCCACCGCCAGCGACGGCGCCCGCTTTCATGAAGCTGCGGCGCGAAACGCCCGAAGCCGAAGCACTCGCAATGGTGCCCTGATTAAGCCATTCGATACGCATGATGGTCTCCTCAGGCAATCGCTTTGGCAGCGTCTTTGATCGCAGCGCGGATGCGCTGATAGGTACCACAGCGGCAGATATTGCCAGCCATGGCGTTGTCGATATCCGCATCCGATGGATGCTTGTTCGTCCGCAGCAGCGCGGTGGCGCTCATGATCTGGCCACTCTGGCAGTAGCCGCATTGCGGCACGTCGATCTTGACCCACGCGTCCTGCACGGCCTTGCCGACCTTGTCGTTCTCCATCGCCTCGATGGTGGTGATCTTCTGTCCCTCGGCCGCCGAAATCGGCGTCACGCACGAGCGGATCGGCTGCCCAGCCAGGTGCACGGTGCAGGCGCCGCACAGCGCCATGCCGCAACCGAACTTGGTGCCGGTCATATTCAGGTTATCGCGCAAGGCCCACAGGATGGGCGTCGACGGATCGGCGTCCACCTGTACATCTTTACCGTTGATGTTCAAGGTAATCATCTTATCTCCCTGTTCTGGCTACTGTTGGTTGGCTACGGAGCTTTATTTTTTGAGCTTGCTGAATTTTTCTTCCAGCGCTTTGGTATCGATGGCGCCTGGAATGCGCGAACCGTCGGCGAAGAAGATCGCCGGCGTGCCCTGAATGGCCAGCTTGCGGCCCAGCGCCAGCACTTCCTCATTAGGCGAGTCGCACGACGTGGCAGCGGTGGCCGGCACTTTACCGCTCAACATCCAGTCATCCCAGGCCTTCTGGCGGTCCGGCGCACACCATACATTCTTCGACTTGACGAACGAGTCTTCCGACAGGATGTTGTACATGAAGGTGTAGATGGTGACGTTGTCGGTTTCCTTCAGCGTGGTCTGGCGCAGGCGCTTGCAGTAGCCGCAGTTGGGATCTTCAAACACCGCGATCACGCGCGAGCCATCACCCTTGACCGACTTGATCGCCTTGTCCAGCGGCAGGTCGGAGAACTTGATCTTGGTGACTTCCTCGATGCGTTCGCGGGTCAGGTCGGCGCCGGTGGTCAGGTTGAAGATGTGGCCGTTGATCAGATAGGTCGCGGTCTTGTCGGTGTACAGGATATCGCTGCCGATGCGCACTTCATACAGGCCGCTGTACGGCGTTTCGGTCACCGAATCCACCTTGACGTTGGCGCCCAGGCGCGGCTCGATCAGCTTCTTGATCGCATCGGTACTCGGCGGCGTTTGCGCTTCCACGCAGGATGCCATCAGCACGGACAGCGACAGTAAAGCGATCTTGGTCTTTCTCATAACTTCTCCGGTAAATGCTTACTTGCCCATTGCGTGAGAGATCAGGCGGCGCTTCAGCACAGGTAATTTATCCAACAAGTTTAATCCGAAATTGCGCACCATGCGCAAAGGCTCGATATCGGTCTCGAACAGGCGCGCCAGGCCATCGGTGGTGACCTGCATCAGCAGCACGTCTTCCTTGCGCGCGCGCGCATAGCGGGCCAGCACGCGTTCATCGCCGATGGCGCGCTGCGGCTCGCGTTCGGACAGGGTTTTAATCAGCTGCACCACATCGCCAAAGCCCAGGTTCATGCCATGGCCAGCCAGCGGGTGAACCACGTGGGCGGCGTCGCCGATCAGCGCCACGCGCGGCGCAACCATGGCGTGCGGGCGGATCAGGCGCAGCGGGAAATCGCGCACCAGTTCCGGTTGCAGCGGCGTCAACGCGCCCAGCTTCTCGCGCGCGAAGACCGCCAGGCGGTCGGCGATCTGCTGTGCCGATTCGGCGCGCAGCGTGTCCGCCAGTTTCTCCGGCGCCGACCATACCAGCGATACCTGATTACCCGGCAGCGGCAGCAAGGCGACGATGCCTTCGGCGCCAGTGAACCATTGGTGGGCGGCGCCATGGTGCGGCAGCTCGCATGCAAAATTGGAGACCACCGCGCACTGGTTATAGCTGCGGTAATCGAGGCCGATGTCGCACTGGCCGCGCACCCAGGACTGGGCGCCGTCGGCGCCAACCACCAGCGCAGCCTTGATGCTGCCGCCGTCATCCAGCTGCACGGTGGCGCTGTCGGCGTCGCGCAGCAGGCCGATGGCGCGGCCGCTGGCCACCTTCACGTTTTGCGCAAAGCGCAGCGCGGCGTCCAGTGCCTGATTCAGATTGCGGTCTTCAAGTATCCAGGTCAGCGTGTTGGCGTGGGCGCCGTAGGCGTCGAAGGCCAGACCGCCGGCATGCGGGCCGTCGCCATGGACGATCATCGCGTCAACCGGCGCCACGCGCGCATGATCCAGCGCATCCCACACTTTAAGAGAGGACAGCAAATGACAGGCGGTGTGATTCAGTGCATAGACGCGCGCGTCCCAGCCCTGATCGGCCGACGACGGCGCCGGCGGTGAAGCCGTTGGGCCAAGCAAGGTCACACTCAGGCCGGCCTGGGCCAGGCCCAGCGCGGCGGTCTTGGCAATCGCGCCATTGCCAACGATACAAATATCACTTTCGATCACGCGCAGCGCTGCGGGAGAGGTGGGCTTATTCATCCGGCCATTATAGCGTTTGTAGGAAATAGAAATTGCCACTTGCGCTTTCAACCCCACGTGCTATAATTCTGCTCCTTGGCCTGGTAGCTCAGTTGGTAGAGCAGAGGATTGAAAATCCTTGTGTCGGTGGTTCGATTCCGCCCCGGGCCACCAAGAATAAAGAAAAAGCCACCTCCGGGTGGCTTTTTTGCGTTCCGCCACATGCTATCCTTTCATGGTTGTCGATAACGAAAGGAACACATGACCCGCTCTCTCCCGCTGCTGCTGGCCACCGTGCTGTGCGCCGCCCTGCCCGCCTTCGCGCAAACGAAAGTGCCGGCCACGCCGGAAAAAATGAACCAGTTGTACGCTGACTATTGGGAAGACTACCTGCGGGAGAACCCGATCGCCGCCACCTTCAATGGCGACCAGCGCTACAACAACCGCTTCGGTGCCGTGACCTCGGCCGAGAATCGCGCGCAAAGCCGCGCGCTGGCGGAAAAATACCTGGCGCGCAGCGCCGAATTCGACCCGGCGCCACTGCCGCCGGAAGACCGCATCAGCTATGACCTGCTGCGCTATCGCTTGCAGCAGGTGCTGGACGGCCTGCGCTTCCCGTCCGACCTGGTGCCGGTGGACCAGTTCTCCGGCCTGCACCTGACGCTGGCCCAACTCGGCTCCGGCACCTCGGCCCAGCCCTTCCAGACCGTACAGGACTATGACAACTGGCTGCAACGCGCCGCCGCCTACGCGCCAGCGGTGGACGCCATGATGGCCGACATGCGCACCGGTATCGCACAAGGCATCGTCATGCCGAAGGCGCTGATCAGCCGCGTGCTGCCGCAGCTGGACAACGTCGGCACCGACGACCAGGCGAAAAGCACCTATATGAAACCGGTGCAGAACTTCCCGGCTTCCTTCAGCGCCGCCGACAAGACACGCCTGAGCGACGCCTACGGCAAGCTGGTGCGCGAACAACTGGCGCCGGCCAACCGCAAGCTGCTGGCCTTCATGCGCGACACCTATCTGCCAGCCGGCCGCGACACCGCCGGCATCGGCGCCCTGCCGGGCGGCCAGGACTGGTACGCCTTCCTCGCGCGCCGCTCGACCACTACCGAACTGACGCCGGCCGAAATCCACGACATCGGCCTGCGCGAAGTAGCGCGCATCCGCGCCCAGTTTGAAGAAGCCAAGGTGCGTGTCGGCTTCAAGGGCACGCTGAAGGAATTCTTCACCTACCTGAACACCGCGCCTGAACTGCGCTTCAAAACGCGTGAAGAAATCCAGGCATCCTACGAGGCGCTGCGTCCGCGCGTCGAAGCCAAGGTGGACCAGCTGTTCGCGCGCGTGCCGAAGGCGCCGTTCGAGATCCGCCCGGTCGAAGCCTTCCGCGAAGTCAGCGCGGCGCCGGCCTCGTACCAGCGCGGCTCGGTGGACGGCAAGCGTCCCGGCATCTTCTACTACAACGCGTACAAGCCGGAGACGCGTACCCGCTTCACCACCAACGCCTTCTTCCTGCACGAAGCGATCCCTGGCCACCACTTCGAGCGCAGCCTGGCACAGGAAACCACCGGCCTGCCGGCGTTCCGCCGCTTCGGCAGCAGCACCGCGTTCTCCGAAGGCTGGGGCCTGTACAGCGAAATGCTGGGCCAGGAAATCGGCATGTACGACGATCCGTGGCAATGGGTGGGCCGCCTGACGGCGGAAGTCTGGCGCGGCGTGCGCCTGGTGGTCGACACCGGCATCCACGCGAAAGGCTGGACGCGCGAGCAAGCCATCGCCTACTTCAAGGACAACGTACCGCAGGATGAGGTCACGGCGGTACAGGAGGTCGAACGCTACATCGCCGTGCCAGGCCAGGCGCTGAGCTACAAGATCGGCGAACTGAAACTGCGCGAACTGCGCAGCCGCGCCGAAAAAGCGCTCGGCCCGACATTCGACCTGCGCGCCTTCCACAACGAAGTGCTGTCACACGGCTCGGTGCCGCTCGACGTGCTCGATGGCGCAGTCGACCGCTGGATCGCCACGCAAAAGAAAGGCTAAACTCGCAGCAAGCTAAAACAAACGCCACCTTCGGGTGGCGTTTGTCTTTGCAGGCTGACGTCAGGCAGTTTTCTTTGGATCTGCTTCTGCGTACAGAAAGAGCAGCTTCTCCCGGTCTTCGTCGATCAGCCTGAAGTTCCAGCGCTTTTCCATGAAATTCAGCAGGCGCAATCCACGCTGACGGATTTCCTCCGGGCCCCAAACGGCATTTTGGGCAACTTCGATTTCAGAGTGAGATCCATCCGCATAACCATTAGGGTTTTCTTGCCATTGCCGTCGATCTTTGGTGACTTCTTGTCGACAAACGCATCGTTCTGAAGCGAGGAATTAATCGACATAGAAAGCAACAACAGATTACCCAGCGATCCTACATAGCGTTTGCGCCCCACTGCGCTGATTTCACTGAATGGCGCCTCCCACACATCTTCGGCGGTCTGCGGATAAATATGTTCGATCGAAACACGATCACGCTCCGACTTCAGAAAATCAGCCCATTCAACCTTGCGCTGACGCGCTTTCGAATACAGCTCTTCTTCATACTCGAACAATACATAGCGCAGGCCTGACCAACCATAGTAACCACTGCCCGAAGCAAATTTCTTGAACAGGACGTTATAAAACTCATCAATCCGAAGTGCGCCATCCTTATGGAAAGTATAGGCAAGTCGCTGCTCCAGCTTGAGTTTGATGTCCTTCAACGTGAAGTCACCACGATCAAGCGCGCGCGCAGCATTGTAAAATTCACTGCTCCCGTAATTGGCGCGCGCCGTTCCCAACCGGAATACCAGGAACAGGAAGCGTTCGATCAGGTTAAACATCGCAACGCGCTCGTCAACCGACGGTTCACGCTTCAGTATCACCATCACCAACGGACGGAAATAGCCAATGCCCACACGGTTGAGACGATCCAGCGCCTGCTTTTCCGCCGCCGAGCGTCCGCTAACAAGATTCGGATAAAAGGAATCGAACCAATGGACGGCAGACTCTCCGAGGCTAAAGATGTATTCCCGGATCGCGTCGGGAGTGACCTTACTGGTAGCCTTGAAGCTGCCATCCTCGGTTAGCGCAACGAGCAACTCATCTTGCTCCTCAGGCTCAATATCGGACGACTGTTCCTCAATGCCGTCCAGTTCTACATCCTTCTCGATCAATTCATGCACATTCTTCGAGGTGAAATAGGAATCAAGCAGGAACAGCGCATAATCACGCCCAGTGTTACGAGAATACTTGAAATAAGTGATCCAATGGGCGCGCAGGAAATCATCGTCGTTGAGCGGTTTGGATTTGTTCCTGCCTAGCTGATGGTAAACCTCTTTCCACGCATCGTTGATTTTATCTCGCAGTGCCCGACGGCCGCCTACATCCAACTGCTCATCACTGTAGAGCGTGGTAAGGTAAATCAGGCGATTCTTCAGCAACTCCAAATCAGACAACTTCTTGCCACGATTGTTCATCGTCTCAAATGCTACAAAGACGTCGAACTCATCTTCAATAGCATATTCATTAAACAGTAGCCGCTTCGTCAGTTTTTTGAAAAGCTCAGTAAGCCCCACTGTTTTCCGCTGCCGATAAAACTCTTCGATCTGCCCCCAAAAATAGGTCTGTGCATTACCCAGATTTAAGGTGTAAAAAGTTTCTTCGATGCCGCCACCGCCGCGCTCGCCAAGAATCTGATGTTGTAAAAACTTCTGGCTCGGGTTGTCATCGGTATAGCCGAACTTGTAGGTCCGGAATCCGCCTAATGGATTGGTTTTAAACAAATATCGATCTTGCAGATCCGCAAGCGACAAGCTGTCAGTAATGTAGATTTTGTCCGCCGGCCTGCCTACGTTTTCCGGCAACTTTTGGAAGAAGTCGGCAAACGCCTGCACAAATACCACGAAGGTAGTCAGCCGCTGCTGGCCATCGACGACATTGTACAAGCGGTATGAGTGATCTTCGACTAGCCAGAACTCTCTGGAATCCTGCGCGATGCGTTCGCTTCTGACTTCAGTGAGGGTAAGTACACCAGTGTAATGCGATCGTTCTGGTTGAAGGTTGACCAGGTCCTCCCAAAAAGCCTTGAGCTGTTCTTTTTGCCATGCATAGCCGCGCTGGTAGTCGGGAATACGAAAGATTTTTTCCTTGAACAAACGCTCAAGCGATATCGGTTTTTCCATTGTTCCTATTACTGGTTAAGTTTCAGCTTGTCTTTCAATTTTTGTTCCCACTTGTTCAGCTGCTGTTGCTGGCGGTTGGCCGCCTGGTTGGCGGCTTGCTGGCGTTGCGCGTCAGTCTGGGTGTTGTAGACGCAGGCGTCGCGAAAGCGCGCCTCGGTGGTGCATTTCAGCGACAGCGCCAACTGGGAGAATTTGTCGCCGTTGCGGAAGTAGAAGCCGACCATGTCCGGCCAGGTGCGCGGCGCTTCGCCAAAGTAGGCGTATTGCTCTTGCAGGAATTCCTTGGCAAACGGCTGCTGCTCCGGCGTGACCAGCATCGCCGCCTGATACTGCACCGACCACGAGCGCTCCGGCCAGCTGCGGTTACGCAGCAGCACGGCGCGCTGCTCCTCAATGCTGGCGCCCGTCCGCTTCATCGCGCCCTGTAGCACCAGCAGCATGGTGCCGTCGCCCGCCGTGGCGCCGGATGCGGCGACCTGCGCCAGCTTCAAGGCATCGGCGTTGCGACCGGCCGCCTGCAGCTTGGCGATCTCCGGCAGCAGCGCGAAGTGCGCCAGCACTTCCGCCGTCTCCTTGTCCTTCACCACCGCCTGCCATGGCGCCTTGCGCGGTGCCGGACGTGGACGCGGCATCAGCGGCAGCATCTTGGCAGTCAACACTTCCTCGCGCTCGCGCGCGGTCGCATGGGTTTTGCGCGTTGTCCCCGGTGCGGCAGCTGGTGTGGCACCGCCTTCTGGTGCGCCGAAAGGCTGGCTGGCCTGTTCGCGTTGTTCCAGCGCAGCCAGCCGTTCCAGGAAAGCCTTGTAGCCGGACGGGTAGGAGTAGCGCTCGCGCAAGCTGAGCGTGGCGGCAAACATGTCGGCCTGCTCTTCCACATCACGCTGCCACACCGGGATCAGCGAATCGTGCACCACGCCATCCACCAACGCCAGGCTGTCAAACGCGCTCCAGCTGGGATTGGTGCCCGGCAGTTTTTTCTGGAAGATGCCCAGCAGCGCCACCTTGGCGCCGGTGACGGCATTCGACGCCACCTGATGCGCCTCGTAGGCCGCCTGGTGGTTCAGGTAGATGTGGGCAAACTCATGCGCCAGCACGCCATAGATCTCATCTTCCGACTCGGCAGAGCGGATCAATCCCATGTGCAGATAGATATTGCCTGACGCCGAAGCGTGTGCGTTCAGCGTCGTGTCGGACGAGATGTGCACCGCCCCCGGCCAGTCCGGCACGCCGGCGGCAATCTTGATATGGGTATACAGCCCGTTCAGGTATTTGCTCAGCGCCGGCGCCGATACCAGGCCGTTGCCGGCGGTGCGGTGATCGTTGAGGTCGACCGTCAGGTCGCTCCACTGGTGGGCCGGCGCTGGCGGCAGTTCGCCGATCAGTTTCACGGCCGGCATTGCCTGCTCGCTCGCGGGCTCTTCAGCTTGCGCGATGCCGCAGCTGGCCAGCAATGCGGCCAGCAGCAAGGCCTTCGGCCGTGGCACGCGGCGCATCAGCGGCACCGCGACGGTGCGGCGCCCGGCAAGACCGCGCCAATGTCAGGCTGGGTACTGTTCTTCGGCGGGCAATCGGATTTGGCGTCACGCACCACGTTCACCTGCATCGAGTCGATCCATGCGTCCTTGCCGCCCAGCGTCACCTTGAGGAAGGAGTTCTTTTCCTCCTTGATGGTCCATGGCAGGCCGCTGGCATCCACCTTGCGGCCAGGCTTGGCATCGTCGGCCACGTCGAACAGCTCCACCTGCTTGCCCTTGATGCCGGTAATCAGGTCGGCAGCCTGCACGCCGGGCAGCGCCAGCGAGAACAGCATGGCAATGGCGGCAAAACGCTTAATGGGAAACATGCTTCTCTCCTTTTTCGGTTAATTTGGGCCAGAAGTATTTGCCCAGTTTTTCATTGACTTCAAACCATTCGGCCAGCAGCGTCAGCACCACCACATTGATGATCGACAGGAAGCCCAGATCCAGCCAGTACTGGCCGATCAGCAGCATCAGGCATCCGACCAGCAGCGAGATGATGATGCGCGCTGGCCCCCACAGCAGGTACAGCACGCCGCGCCAGAAATAAACCTTGTGTCCATCCGGCTCCAGCCGGTGCTCGACCGCGTGCTTGAAGCGCTGCAGTGGCAGTGTCACGATCAACATCGCAATCACCAGGAAAACCGGCAGCTTGAGGTTGTTCCAGTCCAGCGACAAGTGCATGGCGCGCGCGTAGTCGTCGCCGAACACCATCAGGTTATCCAGCGCCATCGCGTGCAGGTAGACGCCGGGAATGCGGCCATGCAGCGGCGACAGCACCACATCGCTGAAATCCGATAGCGCCGTGCCGACCAGCACCACCTTGCCTTCGATCAGTTGGCGCAGCCGCGCATCCTGTTCCGGCGTGGTCGACATCAGCTGGCCGGCGCGGATGG
>Ga0308157_10002990_pt1 | contig 25862 bp, 24 predicted proteins | sample PhyBR1_FD_201035 | JGI IMG/M metagenome (GOLD analysis project Ga0308157, IMG submission 201035) | Phyllosphere microbial communities from UC Gill Tract Community Farm, Albany, California, United States - DLSLB.R1 | ecosystem: Host-associated > Plants > Phyllosphere > Unclassified | place: USA...
TTGATCAGTCAATCAAAGATAAAATCGAAGTCAATAAACCTCAACGCGGATAATGATTATGCCCAAAATCGGGATGGAGCCTCAGCGGCGGCGCGAGCTTATCGATGCGACGATCAGAACAATCGGCCAGCGCGGTTCGCTTGATGTCACAGTTGCGCAGATCGCCCATGAAGCCGGTGTATCGCCTGCGCTTGCGCATCATTATTTTGGCGGCAAGGACAAGCTGATCCTCGCCACCATGCGCCACTTGTTACGTGAACTGGGTCACGATCTTAACGAAGCAATCAAGCGCACCGAAACGCCACGCGAGCGGATTGCTGCGATTGTTGCAGTGAATTTCTCTGCCTCTCAGTTTGCGCAGGAAACCATTGCCGCCTGGCTGACCTTCTATGTTCATGCGCAGCAGTCAGAAGATACGCGTCGACTTTTGCGGGTCTATGCGCGCCGGCTGCATTCAAACTTCGCTTTCGCGCTTCAGCAACTCACCAGCCATGAACGGGCCAACCGTATTGCGGAAGGTGCCGGCGCTCTAATAGACGGGCTCTATATCCGTCACGCCCTTGGTGCTGATGCGCCCAATGCAGCCTCCGCCATTGCAATTGTTGAAGATTATATCGCTGTTCAGCTTTCGGTGGAGCTATGAGCATGGAAGCAGACTTCGTTATTATCGGCTCCGGCTCTGCCGGTTCGGCCATGGCTTATCGTCTGTCGGAAGATGGCAGACATTCGGTGATTGTCATCGAATATGGTGGCCCGGACATCGGTCCGCTGATCCAGATGCCTGCCGCCCTCTCCTTCCCCATGAATATGGAAACTTATGACTGGGGCTTTTCGACAGAACCTGAGCCGCATATCGGTGGGCGCAGTCTAGTCACACCGCGCGGCAAGGTGGTTGGCGGTTCGTCATCGATCAACGGCATGGTCTATGTGCGCGGTCATGCGCGCGATTACGATCATTGGTCGGAAAGCGGCGCAAGCGGCTGGTCATATGCCGATGTGTTGCCCTACTTCAAGCGAATGGAAAACGCGCACGGCGGACAGGAAGGCTGGCGCGGCACCAATGGGCCGCTGCATGTTCAGCGCGGTCGTCGCGACAATCCGCTATTCAAGGCCTTTGTCGATGCCGGGCATCAGGCAGGTTTTGAAGTCACTGACGATTATAATGGTGAGAAACAGGAAGGCTTTGGCCCTATGGAGCAGACGATCCATAATGGACGTCGCTGGTCTGCTGCCAATGCCTATCTGAAACCAGCCCTCAAGCGCCCCAATGTGAAGCTCGTCAAAGGCTTGGCACGAAAAATCGTTATGGAAGGAAAGCGCGCGGTCGGCGTTGAAATCGAAGCGGGTCGCAGTTTCTCGACCATCCGCGCACGCCGCGAAGTTATCATCGCTGCATCGTCGATCAATTCGCCAAAGCTGCTGATGCTCTCGGGCATTGGCCCTGCTGCGCAGCTTAAACAGCATGGCATTGAGGTCGTGGCCGACCGCCCCGGCGTGGGCCAAAACCTGCAAGACCATCTGGAAGTCTATATCCAGCAGGAATGCACCCAGCCAATCACACTTTATTCGAAGCTCAACCTGTTCTCCAAGGCCAGAATCGGCGCGGAATGGCTGTTCTTTAAAACCGGCGATGGCGCGACGAACCATTTTGAATCGGCGGCTTTTGTGCGTTCAAAAGCAGGTGTGGAATATCCTGATATTCAATATCACTTCCTGCCAGTTGCCATTCGCTATGACGGCAAGGCGGCAGCACAATCGCATGGCTTCCAGGCCCATGTCGGGCCGATGCGCTCGAAGTCCCGTGGCAGCGTTACGCTTCGCTCGGCCAATCCGCGCGAAAAGCCAGTCATAAAGTTCAATTATATGTCGCACGAGGATGACTGGGCCGATTTCCGTCATTGCGTACGATTGACACGCGAAATCTTCGGACAGGATGCATTCGCCGCCTATCGTGGCGCCGAAATCCAGCCCGGCGCAAAAGTGCAGTCTGATGACGAGATCGACAACTTCCTCCGCGAGCATGTCGAAAGCGCTTTCCATCCTTGCGGAACCTGTAAAATGGGTTCAGTTGACGATCCTATGGCGGTTGTTGACCCGGAATGTCGTGTTATTGGCGTGGAGGGATTGCGTGTCGCGGATTCGTCAATCTTCCCACGTATAACCAATGGCAACCTCAATGGCCCATCGATCATGACAGGCGAGAAGGCTTCTGATCATATTCTGGGCCGTACGCCGCTGGCGCGATCCAATCAGGAACCATGGATTAATCCGCGTTGGGAAATATCTGACCGCTAATAAATTTCGAGGAAAATAAAATGAAAGTACAGCCAAAAGCCTCGCACTTCATCGGCGGTGCATTCGTGGAAGACAAGGTTGGCAAGCCACTTCCCGTCACCTATCCGGCAACGGGCGAAGAAATCGCCAAGCTATATTCTGCAACGCCTGACGTTATTGAAGCCGCTTATGCAGCAGCACTGAAAGCACAAGGCGAATGGGCAGCACTCAAACCAGTGGAACGCGGTCGCATTCTGCGCCGTACCGCCGAAATCTTGCGCGAAAAGAACAAGAAGCTTTCCAAGCTTGAAACACTCGACACGGGCAAGGCGCTACAGGAAACACTGGTCGCGGATGCTGCATCTGCTGCTGATGCGCTTGAGTTCTTTGGCGGCGTCATTTCCGGCTTCAATGGCGAGTTCGTTGAGCTTGGTGGTTCGTTTGCTTACACTCGACGCGAAGCGCTCGGTATCTGCGTCGGCATCGGAGCGTGGAATTACCCGATCCAGATCGCGGCATGGAAATCTGCCCCGGCACTCGCAATGGGCAATGCGTTCATCTTCAAGCCGTCTGAAAATACACCGCTTTCAGCATTAGCACTTGCAGAAGCTTATAAGGAAGCCGGACTTCCCGATGGGCTATTCAACGTCGTCCAGGGTTTTGGCGATGTGGGTGCAGCGCTCGTTAGTCACCGCCTGACTGCAAAAGTATCGCTCACGGGTTCGGTGCCAACTGGCAAACGGATCATGTCGCAGGCGGGTGAGCATCTCAAGCATGTCACGATGGAACTGGGCGGCAAGTCGCCAATTATCGTCTTTGATGATGCAGATATCGACAGCGCTATCGGCGGCGCAATGCTTGGCAATTTCTATTCGACAGGTCAGGTCTGCTCGAACGGTACGCGCGTATTCGTTCATAAGAATGTGCGTGAGACACTCGTTGAGCGCCTGATTGAGCGCACACGTAAAATCCGTATCGGCGACCCGCTGGATGAAGTAACGCAGATGGGCCCGCTCATTAATGCTGCACAACGTGACAAGGTTCTGTCTTATATCGAAAAAGGCAAAGCCGAAGGCGCAACACTCGCCTACGGCGGTGGAATTCCTAAGCTTCAGGGCTTTGATAAGGGTTGCTTTATTGAGCCGACAGTATTCACTGATGTTACCGACACGATGACAATTGCTCGTGAAGAAATCTTCGGCCCGGTGATGAGCATTCTCGAATTCTCAGACGAGGACGAAGTAATCGCACGCGCCAACGACACCGAGTTCGGCTTGGCGGCGGGTGTTTTCACTGCCGACATCGCTCGCGGGCATCGGGTTATTAACCAGATTAAGGCCGGCACCTGCTGGATCAATGCCTATAATCTGACGCCCGTTGAGGTGCCATTTGGTGGCTACAAGCAGTCTGGTATTGGCCGTGAGAACGGTATTGCCGCCCTCACTCACTATAGCCAGATCAAGTCCGTCTACGTAGAAATGGGTAAAGTCGACAGCCCGTATTAATCTGACAAATGCTACAGATAAGCCCGAAGATGCAAACTCTTCGGGCTTATTGATTCCATTTTGAAATATTCAGATTAATTCACTAGAGCGGGCCGAAAACCCACCAAACCATTCTTGAATGCACCTCAAATAATATTGCCCCCCGTTCGAAAACTACGCCAGGCAATACCATCTGAGTAAGCCATTTGCGCTCCACTACTCGCGTTGCTGACAAAGATTATACTGCCCGCACCAATCTGGGCAGCCGATGGCAATGCTAGAACCGGGTATGTCGCGAGCCGTATTGGACCTTCAACGTGAAGCTTCGTGGTTGGCGAAAGTGTTCCAACAGCAAGGTTACCCGTTGCTCGATCAACCCGCATTGCTACACGCCAGTTGCCAGTATCGTCGCCGACCTTGATGCTGAAATTATCGTCTCCGTTAAGCCCCATCTCAGCGCGTCCCGTCCAGCCAGACTGAAACAATAAGCTTGCCGTATCCGTTGATGCGTTCTTATTAACTTTTACCTGATGACCGGCACCGGCATTGTTAAAAAGACTAGCTTGCGAAGAGACTGAAAAACGGTTGATGGCATCAGCCGTTGCCTGAATGCCAAGCATAGACGCAGACAAGTTTTCAGGCAGTGCACCAGCGGTACTTTCCCAGCTTGTGCCATTAAATACGAACAAGCTGCTTTCATCTTCAATATAAGCGAGCCAGCCTTTTGCAACTGCGATAAAAGACCAGCCTCCATCAACAAAAAAGGCGACCATTCCTGCCTTGTTAGCCCAAGTCCCTGTAGCAGGGGCAGCAACAATATAACGGTCACCCGATGCAGGTGTGACAGGCGCGGTAGTCTGCGATTGAGACCGCACACTCAGGTGCACAATTGCATCAAGAAGACGTATCGCCTCGTTGTGCGTGACATGTTTTTGTGCCTGGCTTGGCATTATATAGGGAAGTTTGAGATTGGGTGTCTGATCCATAAATAGCTCCTCGCAGTGATAATACGGGGAGCTTAAGAGGATTTATGCAGACGGGGATAAGTTAACTACCGCGATATGTCGAATATGACCACGGGCTAACCAGCAACGGAACATGATAATTGCTGTCTTCATTCGCAATGGAAAAACGAATCGGGATCAGGTCAAGGAACGGTGGATGGCCGACGTCAGCGCCGTTTGCCTCAAAATACTCAGCTACATGGAAGTGCAGCTCATAAGTCCCTTCCTGCATTTGACCTCCGCTCAACAAAAGCTCATCGGTGCGGCCATCAAGATTGGTCACGGTGCGCTTTATCAACTCCGTCTTTCCCAGTGCACCGAGCCGATAGAGCTCAAGCCGCATCGCAGCCGCGGGCTTGCCATGTGCCGTATCGAGAACATGTGTAGATAGCTTACCCATGGTAAACCTCAAATTTTCGTTGCAAGAGCCGGAATAGTTTCAATCCGGTATGTGGCATCCGTGAAGAAATACTCCTCCAGATTATCCTCTTTGCCTGCGCGGTCGACAATCAAAAAATCTGATGTCTCTTCCAGCGACACAAGCGGATGATGCCATACATTGCGCCAGTAGTTCACACCCTGATCGCCGCGCGCAAGAAACGCCCGCGGCTTCGCTGGCTTTCCATTGTCATCCTCTGCGACAACAATCAGGAACGGCCTGCCATGCAGCGGGACAAAAGCTTGCGAACCAAAAGGATGGCGTTCCAGCATCGTAATATCGATTGGAGCTTTGAACGACTGACCTCGGAAAATATTGATAAGAACCCGTGCATCAGTACCTTCTGCTTCGACGTGAGCAAGGTCGTGAAAGCGTTCTGTTGTGCCATTGTTAATCAGACGCAGTTCAGCGCCTTCCGTCTCAATCACATCGCCAAAAGGCGCAAAGCCGACTTTTGTCAGCGGCTCAACCTCAAGCACTTCAAACTTCACGTCACTCTCCCCACGAGCCAGACAAATGTTGGAACAACAAAGCTTTGCAGGTCGCACATTGTCAACCGCGAAGCAGTTTCAACAAAGATACGAAAAAGGCCGGGTCACGTGCCCGGCCTTTAAAATCTATCGATAACTTAGGACTATCGGCGCTTAAACAGCGCGCTCACAGCAGGAACACCGCAAGCAGCCAATGCAAGCTTGACCAGATCACCGATAATGAAAACGCCGAAGCCAAAGGCAATGCCTTTTTCGAGACCGAACAGATACGCCATCCAGCCTGCGCCCATGACAAGCACAACGGCCTCAGCAAGCAACATCACGCCGCCCAGCTTGAAAGGATTGCGTGCAAGCCCCTTATCGGCAGCGCGGCCAATCATCCATGCGGCCACCAGATAGGAAAGCAGATATCCGCCGGTCGGGCCTACCATATAAGCAAGGCCAATGCCCTTCTCAGGCGTGCCAGTAAACACTGGCATTCCGAGCGCGCCTTCAAGCAGGTAAAGCGCTACGGTTGCAACCGCCAAACGCGATCCATAAACCGCAGAAATTGCAAAGAGGGCGAAGGTTTGCATCGTCACATTGACGTAAAGAAGATCGACCTTGATGTTAGCCGAAATGGTCAGGATAGCCGTGCCGATCAAAGCAAGCGAGACAAAGTAGAAAGCGCGCGTCAGTTGACGCGTCGGCAGGTAGTGTGCTGCGAGCGATGCGGTGGCGACTTTTGCCCGGGATCTGTTCTGCATATCCGTGTCACTCCTTCCGACTGGATATTTCCGGTAACAAGCCAGATAATCCATTTGAAACCCAACACTATAAACTTTAATCCGTTTTAACCATAAAACCAAAGAACTATGATTATTCAATGGGGACTATTCAATGGCACTCGATTTCAACGGCAGCTTTCTGCCTGAATATGGAACTCCGGTGACCCTGAGTAAAGGCCTTTTGCGTCTGACCGTTAACAATCCGAGCGCTTTCACCTTTCATGGTACAAACAGCTATATTGTCGGCACCGATACGCTTGCTCTCATTGATCCCGGCCCGGAAGATGAAGCGCATTTTCAAGCACTTCTCGCAGCTATTGCCGGACGTCCAGTCAGCCATATTTTTGTAAGTCACACCCATCGCGATCACTCGCCGCTTGCACAGCGACTAAAACACGAAACTGGCGCGCTCGTTGTTGCCGAAGGTCCGCATCGCCCTTCCCGCCCGTATTACAGTGGCGAAGTGAACATGCTTGAAGCCAGTGCCGATACGGATTTTGTGCCTGACATAGCGCTTAAAGATGGCAACAAAATCGATGGTGATGGCTGGACGTTGCGTGGCATACACACGCCCGGCCATGCCGCGAACCACATGGCCTTCGGCCTTGAAGGAACCGGAGTTCTGTTTTCCGCCGATCACGTGATGGCTTGGGCGACCTCCATCGTCGCACCGCCCGATGGATCGATGAGCGATTATATGACCTCGCTCGAAAAGCTGCTGGAACGCGACGACAGCATATATCTGCCCGGCCATGGCGGCGCTGTCACAAAACCGGCAGCCTTCGTGCGTGGTTTACGCGCGCATCGCAAAATGCGTGAGCGGGCGATATTAGAGCGAATTGTTCAGGGTGATCGGACCATTCACGATATGGTCAAAGCGATCTATCGCGATACGGACCCGCGCCTGCATGGAGCAGCCGCACTTTCTGTTCTCGCTCACCTGGAAGATCTGGTCAGTCGCGGAGAGATTACCACGGATGGTTTTCCATCGATCAGCGGCATCTATCAGCCGCGCTGATCACTGGACATCAGCGGGTGCCTTGTTAACCTCACCTTCGAGCGCTGACAGAAATTCTGTGATAAAGGCAGCATTCAGGTCCATATCCCGCTCGCCGTACTGCGAAACCGAGCGCATATCGACATAGGTAGTCTCGCCTTCATCGAGTAGACGGATAACAACGTCACTTTTCAACCCAAGAATAGTGCTGTGTGCGGTTGCTGCAAATCGGGTAGCGTTCTGCGCCGTCAACGGCGTATCGCGCCCGATCTTTACCCAACCTAAGGCCCTCAGCGTATTTTCGACACCTTGCGCCACCCGATCAGGTGCAGCTTCATAACGGCGTCCTATCACATCAGGATAGGCAGACATCTGCCCCAGCATATCGCCCTGAATCTCTAACGGCAGTGCATTCATACGTGCAAGGCGCGCGGGCATTGTCGAAGGGAATTGAGGCGGCGTATCAAAATCGGTCGTCAGATCATAGAGCGGCGGCGAGCTATACCAAAGTGAAGCAACAAAACAGATTGGCAACAAAACAGTAAATGCGAGAAAACATGCCCAGAATGAGCGCGCGCCGCCCTTGTCACCATTCACCCATAGATTGCGTAGCCCTTTCGCCGCGAAAATCAGTGCTAAAATCGCAAAGATGCCACCGACGACTGCAAGCAGCACAAAGTCAGGCGTCTCTATTTTGCCAAACCGGTGCAGGATAAAACCAATCGTCGAAAAAACCATTGCAAACACGCCAAGCCGCAATGCCCATATTGCGGAGCGCGACTGTCGGCGCTGATAGCGAAGCTTTTTCATGCGGGTTCCCAACTGCGTTTGGAGCACGTCCATGCATAACAGAGACTGTTCAAGCGCAAAAGAAAAAGGCTCGCTCTACCCTGTGAATTTAACCAGTTATAAAAATAGTCGGGAAAAATAGAGTTAAATCAATATAAAAGCTATTGCAGCAACTTCTAACGGAAGGCATGATTACGTATATGGGGGCTTCTTTAGGAATCGTCGGAGAGGACGACATGGATCGCACCCTTCATAATGGCCATATGCCAGCTACACCCAGCACTGCGCAAGCAGAGCAGGATGTCATGACGCTGGAAGCTGTCGAGCTTGAATTTGCTCTTGGCGCCATCGACGTTTTCATCGAAGGATTTGACACAGCCCTTGCCAAGGCAGCCGAGCGCGTAGGCGGCGAAGTTCTTTTCAACATGCCAGCGCTGGATACCACTCAGGCGCAGCGCATAGGTGCGATTGCCATTGCCGGACAACCGCACGATCAGGTTGTATTTGTGACATTAGGCCATGATGGAACCACGCTTTCAGTCGCTCCACCCACTGGCGAAAACGCTTTATTTGTAAGCCTTGGTCGCAATTATGCAGATGTTATGAAAAGCCTGACACCGAACGGCAAGACGACAAACGGCGGCTGACAGTATCAATCGCCAGTCTTTGGTTTTGCAATTGTCGCAGGCGCTACAGCGTGCAAATTATGTGCAGGCACCGGATTAAGCTCCATGGTCGTCTCAACATCGCGCAGCTTTACAAATTTCATGCCTTTGGCTTGAAGCGCCAGAATGCCTTTGGCCACACCCTCACCCGCCGAACGTGTCGGCTGGTTGATATGCGAAATGATGACATCGCCATCACGCGCCGCCGCAATACGCTTTGCAACGACCGGTGCCAGCAAAGATGCACCCTGATCGCCGTTGAGCGAATAACCACCGATTTTGTAACCCATCGTTTCCGCGAGCTTCACAGCATCGGTTGAATAACGTGCTGTTGCATCTCGATACCATTGCGGCTTTGATGCACCCGATTTGGCAATAGCATCCGCACCGCCATCAATCTCGGATCGAACAGCATCCAGCGACCCTGCAGTTTTGATATTATACATCGTGCGCACATTGGTAATGGCTGGCACATGCATATTGCCGTGGTTTTCAATATCGAAGAGTTCGGGGTGAGCCTTCATCACCGCAAAAGATTCAGCATTCTGCCTCAACCAGCGCGCAGTGACAAAAATTGTCGCTGGAATGCGGTTCTCTACCAGCACGTCCAGAATACGATGATCCGTCTTCCCCATACAGGCATCAAGCGTCAGTGCTACTTGCGGCGCTGCAGCGCCGCCCTTCGCAATGCGGAGTTGCGGCTCCACGATACTGATCTTTTGATGCTTTTCTTGCTGTGGCAGCGCATCATAGGCGTTGGACACAGTGCTAAAGCAAACCAAAGCGGCCCCCGCCGCTAACAACTGACGAAACATTGTTGCCCCGATAATTAAAAGTTCTGGCACTTACAGCGCCAGAACCAAAGCCGAATTATGGCATGCATTTATTACAGGCATCTTGTCAAAAAACTGCTTCACTCTTTTCAGGATGCACTTATGTTCCGCGCCGCCGCCTGAGCTGCAGCAAGACGTGCAATCGGCACCCGGAATGGCGAGCAGGACACGTAATCAAGACCTGTTTGCTCGCAGAAAGCAATAGAAGCCGGATCACCGCCATGTTCGCCACAGATGCCAAGCTTAAGCTTGTCGCGCGTTTTGCGACCACGCTCAGCGGCAATCTGGATTAACTCGCCCACACCATCGAAATCGAGCGAAACAAACGGATCCTGCTCGATCACGCCACGGCTTTGGTAGGTTGAGAGAAACGGCGCAGCATCGTCACGCGAAATGCCGAAAGTGGTCTGCGTGAGGTCGTTGGTGCCGAATGAGAAAAACTCAGCCGTTTCCGCAATTTCAGCAGCCCGCAAAGCCGCGCGCGGCAATTCGATCATCGTGCCGACCATATAATCGATCTGAACACCGGACTCGCCGATCACTTCTTTTGCCACCGCATCGATACGCGCTTTGACAAAATCAAGCTCAGCCTTGAGACCAACAAGCGGCACCATAATCTCCGGCACCACATGCTCGCCGGTTTTCTTACCTGCTTCAACAGCTGCTTCAAAGATTGCACGCGCCTGCATTTCGGCAATTTCAGGATAGGAAATCGCTAAACGACAACCGCGATGGCCGAGCATCGGATTGAACTCGTGTAGGCTATCGGCACGTTCGCGCAATTTCTCTGCGTCCACACCCATAGCGCTGGCTACTTCCGCAACTTCTTCATCGGTACGTGGAAGGAACTCATGCAATGGCGGATCAAGCAAACGGATCGTAACAGGCAAGCCCTTCATGATTTCAAACAGCTCGACAAAGTCCGAACGCTGCATCGGCAGAAGCTTGGCCAAAGCCGCACGACGACCATCTTCCTTATCGGCAAGGATCATCTCGCGCATAGCTATAATGCGTTCACCTTCAAAGAACATATGTTCAGTGCGGCAAAGCCCGATTCCTTCCGCCCCAAACGAACGCGCTGTTCGCGCATCGGTAGGCGTTTCAGCATTGGCCCGCACCTTCATGCGGCGTGTTTTGTCCGCCCACTCCATCAGCTTGCCAAAGTCACCTGAAAGTTCTGGTTGCAACATAGCAACCTTGCCTTTCAGCACCTGACCATTACTGCCATCAACGGTGATCACATCACCTTTTTTGAAAGTCTGGCCTGCTGCAAGCATGATGCCATTGCGATAATCAACGCGCAGCGAACCTGCACCCGACACGCAAGGCTTGCCCATGCCGCGAGCAACGACTGCCGCATGGCTGGTCATACCTCCACGCGTGGTCAGAATGCCCTCAGCCGCATGCATACCGTGAATATCTTCCGGGCTTGTTTCGACACGCACCAGAATGACATTCTTGCCTTCAGCCTTTGCCTGTTCAGCATCTTCAGATGAGAATACGATTTCCCCTGTCGCAGCCCCCGGAGACGCCGGCAAGCCTTGGCCGATGACTACACGTTCAGCACGCGGATCGATGGTGGGATGCAGAAGCTGGTCCAGCGCTGAAGGATCAATGCGCAGTACGGCTTCTTCTTCTGTAATCAGCCCTTCGGCAGCCATTTCAACGGCCATTTTAAGTGCAGCCTTCGCAGTGCGCTTGCCCGAACGGGTTTGCAGCATCCAGAGCTTGCCACGCTCAATTGTGAATTCCAAATCCTGCATATCGCGGTAATGCTGCTCAAGCCGATTTGCCACTTTCAGAAAGTCAGCAAAAGCTTCCGGCATAACTTTTTCGAGCGAAGGCTTATCAGAACCCGCAGCAATACGCGCTTCCTCGGTGATGTTCTGCGGTGTGCGAATGCCTGCCACCACATCTTCGCCCTGTGCATTAACCAGAAACTCGCCATAGAGCTTCTTTTCACCGGTCGATGGATTACGTGTGAAAGCAACGCCAGTCGCAGAGGTCTCGCCCATATTGCCGAACACCATGGCCTGCACGTTTACTGCTGTGCCCCATTGCGCCGGGATGTTATGCAGACGACGATAGGTAATCGCTCGCGCATTCATCCAGCTTGAGAAAACGGCACTGATAGCACCCCAGAGCTGCTCGTGCGGGTCTTGTGGGAAAGGCTGGCCAAGTTCTTCCTCGACCTTTTCCTTATAAAGCGCGATCACATCTTTCCAGTCATCCGCACTCAGAGCCGTATCGACTTCAACGCCAAGATCGGCTTTTTTGTCTTCAAGAATTTCTTCAAAAAAGCCGTGATCAACGCCCAACACGACGTCGGAATACATCTGAATGAACCGGCGATAACTGTCATAGGCGAAACGCTCGTCGCCTGCCTCTCGCGCAATTGCCTGCACGGTTTCATCATTAAGGCCAAGGTTTAGAACCGTGTCCATCATGCCCGGCATGGATGCCCGCGCACCCGAACGCACCGAAACGAGCAACGGCTTTTCCGCGCCACCAAACACGCGTCCGGTTAGCTTCGCCACCTGATCAAGAGCCGTCTGTACCTGCTGGTCCAGCTCAGCAGGATAAATGCGCTCATTGTCGTAATAAGAGGTGCACAGCTCTGTGGTGATTGTAAAACCGGGGGGCACTGGCAGACCAAGGCTGCTCATTTCAGCCAGGTTCGCCCCTTTGCCGCCAAGAAGGTTGCGATCACTCGCAGCGCCCTCCGCCTTGCCATCACCGAATACGTACACCCACTTTGCCATTCTGGCCTCCCATGCGCAGGTAACGATCCACAATGTCTGTGGTTTTCCACAGGCTTGCAGAAACTCTCTTCGTGCTTATGCGATCAAGTCACTGTCTGCCAATCAAAAAAGACAAAGGCCCGTAATAGAATCGATTAGACGGCTTTTAAGCTGGAGCAACGATTGACTCTTCCTGCGTCTTGCGGCAAAAATAAGAACAAAAATAGAACATGTGGAGTTGACTATGCGTATCACCGGCAAGCTTGATTATCTTGAAATGCCCGCGGGCAATGGTTCACTGGATAGTGCCAAAAGTTTTTATGCGCGCGCGTTCGGCTGGTCTTTCATTGATTATGGCCCCACCTATTCCGCCTTTGCAGAAGGTCTGGACGGTGGTTTCGATGCAGACCCGGAAGCGACGCGCAAGCCATTGCCTGTCCTTTATTCCGCACAGCTTGAGGAAACACTGAAGGCCGTCACCGAAGCCGGTGGAACTGTTGTGAAACCAATCTTCGTCTTTCCGGGTGGGCGTCGTTTTCACTTCACTGATCCTGCTGGCAATGAGCTTGCAGTCTGGAGCGAGAACTAACAACATCATGGTCGCTGGTTGACAGCAGCGACCATTTGTAAATGATGCGGCGCATCTTATTAATTCAAATAGAATTTGGTGACATGCGCTTCATTCTTCCAACTGTTCTGCTTTCCCTCGCTGCAACCTCTGCTTTTGCCCGAACAGAAGCGCCAGCACCTGAAAATGTGCCACTGAGCCAGTGTGAAGAATTTCTAAAAGGAATGAGCCTTCTCACGCCCGCCAAGGATTATGCCGTCAGAGATATTCCTGATGGTTGCGTTGTGTCGAACAGCATTTATCACACCATGCAGTTGATGGGCTGGACGATCGAGAGAGCCATTCTGGAAGTTGACCGGTTTCAAGACTATCTTTCTGAGGCACCTGATCTGAACAAAACCGTCCCGCAATGGGGACGCATCGCCGTTGATGGTATGCGTATGACGATAAATAGCGGCAGCAAAGTATCGGATTACATCACCTCAATTCAGCAATGGCCAATCGATTTCAGCGCTTCTTATCGCTTCAATCCGAAAAACGGTTATCTGCATATCCAAAATGCAGAGATTAACAGCACCAAGATGGGCAAGGCGTCGGTGTCTGCAGAGATTAATCTGCCGGTCGATTCAACTGTTGGAAGCCTCACCGCCAATCCGAGCGCCACGCTCTCTCATTTGCGCATACGCCTCGATAATCAGGGATTATGGGAAAGCCTCGCTTTGCCCCTTCTTGCCAATTATGCCGCCTTGCCAACTGAAACTGGTGAAAGCGACCCAGAAGTCGATATTGCGCGTCTGCGTGTTATTGTGAGCAAATCTGTCGAAGCCATGCCTGACAATCAGATTGATGCTTCTTCCCGAAAATCTCTGCTGCGCTTTGTTCAAGACATGCCGCATCCAAATGGCTTCTTCACACTGGATTTGCATTTCGACAAACCAATGCCAATTGGCCTCGATGATCTGGAACCGAGCAAACTTGCAGATCATGCACTCACCGGCGCAAAAATGACCGTGACGTATAGAGCGCGCTGATAAACTCTAGTATTCGGGCAAATAAGACAGTAACAGAAACCATGTCCACATCTCTGTCATCCCTTGAATCCGCCGCTAAATACTTGTCGCAAGCCGACAAGGATCAATTCTTCAAAATCAAGCGCGAAATGGAAGCATCAGGTGCTTCCAGAGCAAGCATTGAAGAACGTCTTCATGAGTTCATCTGGCAAATCATTGAAGCCGATGATGACGAAGACGAAAGCGACGATGAGGAATAATAAGCTAACTTAGCTGCAAGGATCAGACCGCTTCGCGCAATTGCTCAGCGGTCTGGAGATCAACTGAGACAAGCTGGCTCACGCCCTGCTCGCCCATGGTTACACCGAACAGGCGGTTCATACGCGCCATAGTGATCGGATTATGCGTGATGACCACAAAACGCGTTTCGGTTGAAGCCGCCATCTCATCCATAAGATTGCAATAGCGCTCGACATTATGATCGTCGAGCGGTGCATCAACTTCGTCCAGCACGCAGATCGGTGCTGGATTGGTCAGGAACACCGCGAAAATCAGCGCCATAGCGGTCAGTGCCTGTTCGCCGCCCGAAAGCAGCGTCATGGTTTGGGGCTTTTTGCCGGGTGGGCGTGCCAGAATTTCAAGGCCAGCATCCAGTGGATCATCGCTTTCAATTAACTGCAATTCCGCAGTACCGCCGCCAAAAAGATGTGTGAACAGGCGCTGGAACTGCGCATTCACCACATCAAACGCAGCCAGCAAACGTTCACGCCCTTCACGATTAAGGCTCTGGATCGCCTGACGCAGTTTTTTGATTGCTTCAATAACGTCTTCGCGCTCGGAAATAATCGCCTCAAGACGCGCAGAAAGCTCCTGACTTTCCTCTTCTGCACGCAGGTTGACCGCACCCAAACGCTCGCGCTCAATACGCAAGCGCTCAAGTTGACGTTCGAGCTGATCGGGGTCAGGCACACGGTCATCAGGCTTTAAGCCCGTGTGACGGATGGCTTCATGTGGCGCACAATTTAGCGCATCGACAATGCGAGCTTCCGTATCTTTGCGGCGTTCTTCAGCAGCTGTCAGACGCTCTTCCGCACGCGCACGCTGCTCGCGGCTGGTCGCAAGATGCTGAATAGCAAGCGTTGCAGCCTTGTCGAGTTCTGCCTGTGCAGTCTCCGCTTGCGCCAGAATATCGGCCGCTTGTTTACGGCGCCCATCGGCGTCTGAAAGCTCATTGAGCAATGCACGACGGCGGCTCTCAATCTCCTCGGGTGCTTCGGCAAGCGCCTCCGCTTCATCGGCTGTTTCCGCACGACGATCATTCAGGGACGCAATCTGCTGTGCAGCATTTTCTGCGCGCGACGCCCAATTGCGACGTTCAAGCCCAATCATCGCGAGACGACGGGCGCGATTGTCCGCCTCACGTCGCTGCCCTTCATAAGCCGCGCGCGCTTCGGCAAGCTGCACGCGATCCGACTGGACTTCCGTGGTCATCGCCGAATGACGTTCGCCGATTGCATCCATATCTGGCATTTCATTGAGGCGGTCTTCGGCTTCAACGACGCGGATCTGCGCTTCTTCGAGATTTTCTTCTAGACGAGACTTGGCCTCTTCAAGACCAGCGCGCTTAGTCGCCAGTTGCCCAGCAGCACGCTCCACTGCAGCCAAAGCTTCACGCGCCTCATCCAGTCTGCGCTGATTGGCTCGCCAAGCATCGCGCGCCACGCGTTCCTGCTCCACAGCTTGACGCACAGCTACTTCAAAGCGCTGCACAGCATGCTCCGCAGACTGAACTCGTGCGTGGGCATTCACTGCCTCCTGCTCAAGTTCCGCCAAGCGGTTCTTCTGGGCAAGCCGCTGTGCAGCAGGTGTTGGTGCATCGGCGCTTGCTGTGTAACCATCCCAGCGCCACAATGCACCAGCTTTGCTAACCAACCGCTGACCAGGGTGCAACGACGCCTGTAAGCGTTGGCCGTCCTGATCAGAGACCACACCGACCTGCGCCAGTCTGCGGCGCAATTGCTGCGGGCCGTCGACCAAGCGATCCAGCGGCACACTGCCTTCTGGCAAAGCCGGATCACTGTGTATTTCCGGATTATAAGCCCAGAAAACTGGAGCATTAGCATCGCTTGCGGCATCTAGGTCTTCACCTAATGCTGCACCAAGGGCGATTTCATAGCCCTTTTCAACCTGCAATTCTTCAACAACCGGCGGAAACTGACCCGTTTCACCGGCATTGAGAATGCGAGCAAGCGTCTGCGCTTCGGTCTCAATGCGGTTAAGCTCCGTGCGCGCTTCATTGAGCGGCGAGCGGCTGGCCGCTTCCTGCTCACGCGCAGCACCGACCAGTTCTTCAGCTGCAATGACCATATCTTCAGAAGCTGCCAGCGCATCCGTTGCAGCTTCAACCGCCACGCGTTTTTCAGCAGGATCAAACAATCCGCCGATTTGTTCAGTCACAGCTGCAATATCGCGTTCGATTGCCTCCATCTGGCTTGCCAAACGGTTACGACGACTTTGCGTTTCCTGCAGAGCGCGCTCGATCTGTGTGCGCTCTGCGGCGGCTTCTGCGCGTTCCGCTGTCACACGAGCAAGCGCATTTTCGCTGTCCTGCAACCGGATTTCCGATTCCTCAAAGATCGCGCGCAATTCTTCATCGCGCTCGCCAGATGCTTCGTTAGAGGCAATCAGTTCCTGCTCTTCTTCGTCCAGCCGCTCCAGAATATCTGCGTTTTCACGCACCATCTGTTCTTCGCGGGCAATATCAGCAGTCAGCTGTTCTAACCGCTTCATTAGCTCGGCACGGCGCAAACGAATGCGGCCATCCTCTTCGTCAAGCTGCGTGCGGGCAATCGAAAGTCGTTGCAAAGCAGCGGCGGCTTTGGCCTCTGCCTCGCGCAGTTCAGGTAATTTATGCGCACCAACACCCTGTTCGCGTGCGGCACTCATCTGCGCCTGCGCCATGTCACCAACCACGGATGTGGCTTGTGAAAGTGCGCTTTGCGCTTCGCCTTCCTGTGTTTTCGCCTGCGACCAGCGCAGATGTAGCAAAGATGCGTCTGCCCGGCGCATATCGGCCGAAAGTGCTTTAAAGCGATTGGCCTGACGCGCCTGACGTTTCAGGCTTTCGATCTGGCTGCCAAGTTCACCCACCACATCTTCAAGGCGCTCAAGGTTTCCTTCGGCAGCCCGCAGTCGCAATTCTGCTTCGTGGCGGCGCGTATGAAGACCAGAAATACCTGCAGCTTCTTCCAATAGCGCGCGACGAGCCTGTGGCTTGGCCTGAATCAGTTCACCAATGCGGCCCTGCCCCACCATGGACGGCGAGCGGGCGCCCGTCGATTGATCGGCAAAGAGCAATTGCACATCTTTAGCACGCGCTTCCTTGCCGTTGATGCGATAGACCGAGCCAGCTTCGCGCTCAATGCGGCGTGAAACCTGTAACTCGTCCTGATCGTTATAAGCAGCGGGTGCCGAGCGGTCGGAATTATCGAGGAAAAGGGTAACTTCTGCCGTGTTGCGCGCCGGACGCGTGGCAGAACCGGAGAAAATCACATCGTCCATGCCGGAGGCGCGCATGTTTTTGTATGAGTTTTCACCCATCACCCAGCGCAGCGCCTCAACCAGATTTGACTTGCCGCAGCCATTCGGTCCGACAACGCCCGTCAACCCGCCCTCAATGACGAACTCCATCGGTTCGACAAAGGACTTAAACCCGACAAGGCGAAGTTTGGAGAAACGCATCAGTAAGCGCCTCCCTCAGAAACGCAAAAAGCGGACGCAATAAAGCGTCCGCTTTTCATGCCGAAAGGCGGCTTAGAGCAGCTTGTCAATGATTGCCGACATTTCGTCAACCGAAAGGGCTCCAGCATATTTCTGTCCGTTGATGAAGAAAGTTGGCGTGGCGTTCACACCAAATTCCGTCGATCCGCGTTCCATTGTTCCTCTCACATCATCGAGAACTTGCTGGTTCGTCAAGCAAGCCTTGAACGACTCCTGTGTAAAACCTGCAAGTTTCGCGATCTGGAGCAGTGCAGCTTCACCATCGGCTGCACCAGCCCACTGTTGCTGCTGCTTGAAGAAGACTTCTACCATCGGGAAATAACGATCTTCCGGCGCGCAACGGGCCAGCATGAAAGCGGCGGTTGCGCGTGGATCGAATGGGAATTCACGGAAAATCAGCTTGGCTTTACCGGTATCAATGTATTTTTCTTTGATAGTCGGCAAGGTGTTGATCGCGAAATCTGCGCAATGCGAACAGGTCAGCGATGCATATTCCACGATGGTCACAGGCGCATCGGCCTTGCCATAAACCATGTCCTTAATCTTGCCCGGATCAGCAACCTTGGCAGCGTCGACAGTTGCTTCAGCGCTACGCGACTGAGCGCTCGCATTGCCGCTAAAAGCAAGTCCTGCGGCAGCAGCGCCAGCAAGAGAAATAACATGTCTGCGGTTAAGCGATGCAGGCATACGAATCATCCATTCCTGTTTAACAGTTAATATTCGAGAGCAATTTAGGGTGGCAGCTTACTAATCACCAGCCCCATTGCGATCAAATGAAAGTCAGCATCATTCTTAAATCAATTTTATGGCAGAACGTTTACTTCTTTGTGCTGCGCTTTTCCGCGAGTATATTTTTGCCAAGCCGGGACAGTGCCGCTCGCAGCGCATCATCTTCAATGCCGTCAGTCGCTTTATCAATGCGTCGCTCTTCGGACGGTGCCAAAGGCGCAAAACGTTTAGGTTTGCGTCTGAAATCAAGCGCGGGCGGCTTCTGCTCGATCTTGATACGACCAATCGCAGAGAAACCCAGAAAGCCGTTCACGCGGCTGATGATTTCTCCAGTTTCGTGTTGGATCTGCAAAGCAGCGAAACCTTCGCAAGCGATGATCAAAGTGGCCGGACTGAAAGGATCGTCATCGCTCAAACGTCGGGGCCACAAGATACGCAACGGCCGCGAAGAGCTTCCTATTGCCGGCCCAACAATATCTTCCCACGACTGCAGCAATGAGAGGCTGATCCCCGCACGCTTTTGCAACATCGGGTCCATCAGACCAGATGTCATATCAGCCAGCGGGCGAAAGCCTCTTTTGGGTTTGCGTTCGTTCATCGCGTCCCATTATAGCCGCGAAACCAATCAACAAACAAAGGAATACCTTCATCAAGCGTGGTTTGGGGGCTGAAGCCGAGATCGCGTGCAGCCAGTGTAATATCCGCATAGGTACGAGGAACATCGGCAGCGGGCATCGGCTCCAGCTTGCGGATGGCTTGCTTGCCACATGCTTTTTCTATCGCTGCAATGAAATCATTGAGCATCACGGGGCGATTATTGCCAAGATTATAGACCGGGGCCGTTTCTTCTGGCTGCTCGATAATCCGTTTAACAGCGCCCATAACGCCGCTTACGATGTCCTCGACGAACGTGAAATCACGCTGCATTTCGCCATTGTTAAAAACGCGGATCGGTTCGCCTTTGAGAATTGCTGACGTAAACAGCCAAGGCGCCATGTCGGGACGACCAAATGGACCGTAGACCGTGAAGAAGCGCAGACCGGTCGAGTGCAGACCGTGCACGTGCTTGTAAGAGACAGCCAGAAGCTCGCCTGATCGCTTAGTCGCCGCATAGACCGAGACAGGATGATCAACTGCATCGCTTTCCGAAAACGGGATTTTTTCATTCGCACCATAGACCGACGATGAGCTGGCATAAACAACTGGTGGACGCTTCTCGAGCGTCAACGCCGTTTCAAAAACACTCACCTGCCCCATGACATTTGCGGATACATAGGCAGCAGGATTTTCGATCGAATAGCGAACACCTGCTTGCGCCGCGAGATGCACGATCACATCGACATCACGGTCAGCACCAATCGCAGCATTGAGAGCTGCCGCATCGGAAATATCAGCTTGTGCAAAGCGGAAACCGTCACGCGCATTCAACTTGGAAAGACGCGTTTCTTTGAGATCTACCTGATAATAATCATTGAGATTATCAATGCCAACAACCTGCCAGCCTTCATCCAGAAGGCGCGCTGCCGTATGGTAGCCGATGAAGCCAGCGGCACCCGTCACGATTGCTTTCATAGATGTTATTTCCTGCACATGTGGTTGGTAAGGCTCGCGCGACGCAGAGCCATAACGCGCCTTGAAGCTGCAGCATTTAACGCAGCGATGAAGAACATAGTAGATGCGATTGTGACTTCATGCAGTAATGGGTTATGCAGCATGCCATAGCTGGCACATACAAAGGCGAAATAAATCAGCGCTCGCCGCATTGCCCAGCTATCCGCAGTTCGCCACAGATAAATGAAGATCGCGATAAAAGCTGCAAACATAAAAAACAGGCCGACAATCCCGTCATTCAGCAGTTCATCGAGCACTGTATTGTGCACGTGCCTGAAACCTTCAAGCATGGGCGCCTGCTCACCCGCCTGCTGTCTCACCATATCCATCTTGCCGTAGGATCCAACGCCTGTGATCGGATGCTCCTTGATGATCACAGTTGCGCTTTTCCACATCACCTCACGAATATCCGCAGAAAGTTTATCTTCCCATTTTGAGCTATCGCCGCTGTCGTAATATTCAACCATGCCTGCAAAACGCTTGGAAATTACATCACCTAACGGGCCGACAACAATCAGCGCAGCAAGTGCCGCCATGAGCGCGATATATACCGCACTTTGTTGCTTGAGATTATATTTCCGCAGGAAAAGTACGATTTCGAGAGCTGCAAATATCGGCAAAACAACGATCACGGCGCGCGTTTCAGATGTTAGCACGGCCGCAAATCCAAGAACCAGCCAATGCGGCCCGTTCGGCAGATACCGTGGCGCTTTGGAAACGGGAATAGCGGCGGAAATCGCCGCAACCCCTGCAACAAAAGCAAACACCGCTTGATTGCCTCCAACGCCAATACGCCCGCCTTCGGTAAATACCAGATAAATAACGGCTAATATGGTCAAAATAACACCTGCGCGCGCTCCAAGGACATAGGACCGCAAGGGATTTTTGATAAGAACCATACCCGCGCCTGCAAAAGCAAAAACGGCGATTAATATTGTGTAGCTAATCTGACGATTACCGGAGAATGGCTCTCCACGATAAAGAATAAGCCCAAGAGACCAAACAGCATAAAGAAGAATGAAAATATAGAATTTTTTTGCAAACAGCCGTGTCGTATTGTGTCGGGCAATCGCCAAGTAAATACCAAGACACGAGAAAAGAAAAAGAACAATCGGCCCCAGCCCCAGCCTTATTGGCATCGCCGCGGAACCAACGGCCAAAGCCCAGCTGTCTATCCTTCTCCGGAGCAGAAACGATTTCTTCAAAAAGCTCATTTCTCTACCCCTACCAATCGCTTTATTTGCAAAGCGTAAGCGATTCTCCTGATATAGTCAGTTGCTCTAAAGAATAGGGTGCTTATCCTTTTATAGGCTGGCAAACGTGCCTTAGCGTATGTCTCGCGACTATCTGCGATCGTTGAAAGCGCGACATTGGGAAGCTCCACCAACGGCCGATCTGTTACGAAAATCTCATAGCCCCCTGCCCAGCCACGCTCCAGCGCAACATCATAGGGCAGCGACATTGGTTTTATTGCAGCTAGTAGTTTTCTGGCTCCGTCCCGGGTAACCAAATAAGCGGCCGAACTACCAAGTGGTCCATGCAAACAGCGACCAATTGAATATCGGCCATTCACCAAACCAAACTGGCGAAATGCTGCTGTTCGGTGATTAACGAGTTTAACCACATCCCAACCGCTCATTTTTGATAAGCTTAAAACAAACGGCAAAAAATCTGATGAAAACCGCACGTCATCCTCAACGATAACCGCATGATTTTCAGGTGCTGCAATAATCGTTTCCAACACTTTAATATGGCTAAAATAACAACCAACTTCCGCCGGCAGTGCGATCTTGCCATGACGTCGACGAAAACCCGCTACATCAAAATTTTGGAGTTCGTCCGGCTTTAACAACTTGCCTTCAACGGCGTCGACGCGTCGCAGTTCAATCCCAAACTGATCGGCACTCTTCTTAACATCATCCCATCGCTGCGCAGAACGCGCTAGATTAATGACGTAGACAGGAACCGAGTTGCTCACGAATTATCTTTCTTCAACATTTATTTGCCTTGTAACAGCCTTATCTATCATAAAGCGCCATATCAAAAGCACTTGAATTTCAAATCAACTCCCAAAATTTAAGGGTACATAGAAATTACTAGCTGCCCCGTGAAAAGCGATCAAACAATATCCATGCTCAAAACAGCTAAATTCGACCGCAGCAAGGCAATTATCAGTTGGTACGACCGCCATCACCGCATTTTGCCTTGGCGTGTGACACCACCAGAACAAGCGCGCGGCATCAAGGCTGATCCCTATCGCGTATGGTTATCCGAAATCATGCTGCAACAAACAACCGTTGAAGCAGTCAAATCCTATTTCAACAAGTTCGTTACACTCTGGCCGAATGTCGCATCTATGGCAGCGGCGAGTGAAGATGACATTCTTCGTGCTTGGGCAGGTTTGGGATATTATTCACGCGCACGCAATCTCAAGAAATGTGCAGATTTGATCGCGGCAAATTACAACGGAAAATTCCCCTCAACCGCAGCTGGATTAAAAGAATTGCCAGGTATTGGCGATTATACATCAGCGGCCATTGCAGCGATTGCATTTGGAGAACCTGCGGCAGTTGTGGACGGAAATGTCGAGCGCGTCATATCGCGCCTCTATGCAATCGACACGCCACTACCCGCTGCAAAAGCAGAAATTCGCATTCGCATGGGCGAGTTGACGCCGTATGATCGGCCCGGCGATTTTGCGCAGTCCGTCATGGATTTGGGTGCTACCATCTGCACACCGCGCCGCCCTGCGTGTGCCATTTGTCCGGTCAATGATGATTGCGAAGCGCTTGCACACCACGACCCTGAAGCATTTCCGGTCAAAGCACCAAAACCGGCAAAGCCTGTTCGCACGGGGGCAGCATTCATTACAATTGCAGATGATGGATCGGTGCTGCTGCGAAAGCGTAAAGGCGAAGGTTTATTGGCTGGCATGACCGAAGTTCCCGGCAGCGCATGGACCGCACGCATCGACGGCGACGCAACAATTGATGCCGCGCCCTTCCCTGCCAGCTGGCAGCCTGCAGGCAACATCACACATATCTTCACGCATTTTGAATTGCGCCTGTCTGTCTACTCTCTCAACAATTCGGCCAAACGCAATGACATTGATGGCTGGTGGTCTTCCCCTTCAGAGCTTGAAGGCGAAGCACTGCCCACCGTCATGAAAAAAGCAATCACGGCTGCTATTCCAGAGGCATTTAAAAAGGGAAGGAAGAAACCTTGACCACTCCAGTCCGGCACGTTGTTTTCGATATTGGTAGAGTGCTCCTGCATTACGATCCAGAACTCGCTTATCTGGAAACAATCCCCGACGCGAGCGATCGCCAATGGTTTCTGGAAAATATCTGCACCGGCGCATGGAATATCGAACAAGATCGCGGGCGTAGCTGGCAAGACGCCGAAGCTCTGCTCATCAATAATCATCCTGAGCGCAGCGATCACATCAAAACATTCCGGCAAAACTGGAATCTTATGGTTCCACACGCTTACGAAGACAGCGTTGCGATCCTGCGTGGCTTGATTGCACAAGGCAACGACGTAACGATGCTCACGAATTTTGCTTCCGATACGCTGCGCGAAGCACAAGCTCGCTTTCCGTTCCTGACCGAAAGCCGTGGCGTGACCGTTTCAGGCGATATTCGGATGCTGAAACCAGACCGTGAGATTTATGAGCATCATGTCGCAAGCTTTGATCTCGACCCGGCTGCGACACTGTTCATTGATGATAGCATAGCAAATGTTGAAGGTGCAAAAGCTGCTGGCTGGCAAGCTGTGCACTTTACCGGTGCACCTAAGCTTGCAGATGATTTGAAAGCCCTCGGCCTCTCGTTCTAAATAAATCGACAAAAAAGACCCTCGGAGCAGACTGCTTCGAGGGTCTTTTCATCAGACTTTGTTGGAGGTCGTCCGATAGTAAGTTCTGTATATTTTATGCGCCTGCTGCAGCCATTTCATCGCGGATGACTTTGCGCAGATCATCGATAGGCTTCAACACACCTGCTTCTTCATAGTGCCAGAAAGTCCAACCGTTACAGGCATCAAAGCCCTGTACTTTCGCACCAATGCGATGAATAGAACCAGCTTCGCCATTGGCAGCCAAAGTTCCGTCTGCACGAATAATCGCTGCATGGCGACGACGCGCATCCGACAAAACTGTACCCGGACGCAGGAGGCCTGATTCAATGATCGAGGTGAAAGCGACACGTGGTTCTGCGCGCTTGCCAGTCATCACGGTCAGTTCGGCCTTACCGAGCGGCTCGACAGCGGCGATGCGTGCAGTCGCAGCATCGATGTAATCCTGCTCACGCTCAATACCGACGAAATGACGGCCAAGGCGCTTTGCAACAGCGCCCGTCGTGCCTGATCCAAAAAACGGATCAAGGATAACGTCGCCCGGTTTGCTCGAAGACATCAGAATGCGTGCAAGCAATGCTTCCGGCTTCTGGGTTGGATGCACCTTATCGCCATTCTCGTCTTTCAGGCGTTCTGAGCCTGTGCAGATCGGGAACAGCCAGTCAGAGCGCATCTGGACGTCGTCGTTCGCCGCTTTCATAGCATCATAATTGAAGGTGTAGCCTTTGCCCTTTTCGTCACGCGAAGCCCAGATCAGCGTTTCATGCGCGTTCTGGAATCGACGGCCACGGAAGTTTGGCATCGGGTTGGTCTTGCGCCAGATAACATCGTTGAGCAGCCAGAAGCCAATATCCTGAAGCTGTGAGCCGACACGGAAAATATTGTGATACGAGCCAATCACCCAGATCGTGCCATTTGGCTTGAGCACGCGGCGGCAAGCCATCAGCCATGCGCGGGTAAACGCATCATACGCCTGAAAACTGTCGAACTGGTCCCAATGATCGTCAACAGCATTGACCATGGTCTGGTCCGGGCGATGCAGATCGCCACCAAGCTGGAGATTGTATGGAGGATCAGCAAAAATGACGTCCACCGAATGATCAGGAAGACGCTCCAAAGCGGCAACGCAATCACCCTTGATGATAGAGTCGAGCCAGGCGGTACGTGGGGCCTCAATAGGCAACTCATGTGCAAGACGTACTAGGGACATGGGATACTCGATTACCTGTGAACGCTAAAAACTTGTCCTTATGGTTACTGAACAGGGTAAATATGCGGTTAACGCCAAGTGATTGAAATCGTAAACCTTTTCTTAATTTGGCACAAAAAGCCCGGGTTTCTGGCACTTTTGGCAACCATCAAATTTTGAGAGTTTTCTTCCAGCCTTATTAATGCCGTCAACAAATTGCAGTTCACGAGCGAAATTTGGTGCAATCACTAAGGCTTGGTTATTCGTTTTTGCCTATGATCGCGCCGAAACTGATTTGCTTTTCTTGATGTGCGGACCATGAATATCAACGAGCTGCGTCATAACCGGTATTTGCGGGTTCTGTTTGTGCCCTTCCGCATGCGCGCGCTTGTGCGTGGTAGCGAGATTGGTGTCGTCATCGCGGGTGCCGTTATTGGCATCATCTCCGCGCTCGCCGTGGCCGCGATTGCAGGCATTTCGCAATGGATGCATCAGGCGCTGTTCGGGTTGGCTGATGGCGAGCGATTGAGTTCAGCATCGCAACTAAGCACCACTGCTTATATTGCACCCGTCGCGGGCGGTATTCTGATGGGTATCGTGATATGGGTGCTGGCACGCTGGCGCAAAAAACCCATC
>Ga0308157_10002991_pt1 | contig 25853 bp, 26 predicted proteins | sample PhyBR1_FD_201035 | JGI IMG/M metagenome (GOLD analysis project Ga0308157, IMG submission 201035) | Phyllosphere microbial communities from UC Gill Tract Community Farm, Albany, California, United States - DLSLB.R1 | ecosystem: Host-associated > Plants > Phyllosphere > Unclassified | place: USA...
GGACATATGACGCGTTCCTTGCTGTGAAGGGGAAACGCAAGGGTACGTCGTCTGAACAGAGCACGGCGCGGCGCAGTGCTTGGAGCGGGTGAAGGGAATCGAACCCTCGTCGTAAGCTTGGGAAGCTAACTGAGAAATAGCTTAACCATGCGGTTTTACAAAGGTAATCCGCTCCACAAAAAATCCAAGATAGCCGCTCTGAAAGCCAGCATCCATGCGCCATTGAAACTTTTTGTGGAGCGTTTTATCGCGAAAGTCGCAGCTAGAGCATTGATGCTAATATTGCCTAATATGCAACACAATACCCGATACGCATAAAATGCTCGTTTTCTAACAAGAATGCAGTTTAGCTATTGAAATTGCTTTTTTAGTCACTACCTCTTGTAAGTACCGATGAGCAGGAATCCCTCTTGCTCGGTTCACATTGAGGAGAGCCAAGCTATGGCTGACCATCGTCTAGGCCCGCTGAAAAGAAGCGACCTGCAATTTCACTATCCTCCAGGAGCATCCGGGGACGACAACCCTGCCTTGCGTGGCACTCCTGATAACGACATGCTCAACCGTACCGAGTGGTACGAAATGCTCTATTTCGTGAACAAATTCGCGAATACGAGCGGTAACTCATCGGCGATCATTGCGAAGAAAACTGAGCGACTCATCAAAAAACACTTGCCGGCAGACATCCGTAGCCATGCGAATGTAACTAAATGGCTGCTCGAGAACTGGATGAAGTACGGCGATGCCCCACTGTAATCACACCAAGAATTGAAGAACTGGCTAGATAGCTGATGAACCGAGGTAGGGCCACTGTGGCCCTACCCTAATTTGAGGAACGAATCGTGACTGAGCAAAATCAACCAATCGTCGTCGATCAAAACCATTATCATTCCATCGCCAAGGTTGCTCGTCTTAGAACTCTTGCCCTTGTATATTTGGAACATTTTTCGACCTACCAAAATCAGCGCGCTCGCGTCTTCGAAGGCGACCCGCTGTTGACAACTGCCTTCGATAAGGACCGTGGCTACGCTGATCTCACGTACGCCGGAACGAGAATTCGATTTGCCTTAATAGTAGGTCTATCTAATAGTGAACCCATCGCGAAGGTACGGTGTCTCCACAGATTCGAAGTCAATGGCGAATCAAAAGAATCGTCCCTCGGAGAGTTTTTACTGCTAGAAGGCGGGCGCACAAATCTCATTGAGCGCAACGGTAAGCCACACTATACGGAAGGGAGTGCTGATCTGATCGCTGCCTATTATTTTGCGAAAGCTTTCGAGAAGAACCTCGAAGGCGGGATGGCAACGAGCTAGCCACCGGATGAGCGCTAGCATTCGTGCTACGGGACGTCAGATTATTCGGGCTGCGGCATGACGATGCGGTCCGAACTGCAGTATATGATCACGCTCAGACACCCATGATGCATGGGGGTATGTGCCTATGGGACGACTCAGGGACTTGGAGAAGTTACGCCAAAAGTTACGCCGCGACATTCACTCCCTTCATCGGCATCATCACAACCACCGCTGCTCCTGAACCACTGGCTCGTCTTCGAGCATCTCACGCAATGACTCGGCCAGGATGAGCGAGGTCGACGACGAGCCTTGGCGGAAGTAGTCGTGCGTTCGCAGCGCTAGCGCACGCAGCCGCGCTACCTCCCACAGCAGCTCACGCACGTCGGGCAAGTCAGAGTTGCGATCCTGGATCGCCTTCAAATCGTCCTTAGTGAGAGCGGGCTTAAACCGCATGGCCGGATTGCTGTTCATCCATACAGTGTAGCAGCGGTGACATTCAGCCTGACTAATTTTGGCATCCCACAGGCGCCGGCGACGTGCCGTGCCATACTCAGAGCATGGAAAAACGAACAGACCACTTCACCGCGACCTACGTCGATCTGGCAGTAAATGTTGCAGCCGTATTCGGACTCGAGGTTGGTTTGCGCGTTCTCCAACAGACGACGCCTTTGCACGTGGTACAACGCGTTCTAAGTGATGGCGGGCCGCGCCGCCGCGGGGCTGCACCGATCAAACCTGACTAAGGATGATGATGGACAACGAGATCATTGGCGACATGGAAGAGCTGCCAGGGCAGCCCAGGGTGGACGTTCCGGAGTCCGACCTGATACTGCTACAGCGAGCGGCGCACGCGATCGGCGCGGTGCGCTTTGAGGTGGTCGTCGGCGAAGGCTATGTCAACTTGCACTTCGCCGACGGCTCAGTCGTACACAGCTGGAATCCGCTCATGTTCAACGGTGACGCGCTCGACCTAGCCGTGCGACTTCGGCTTGAGATTTACATACATGAGCACGACACCTCGGCCATGACCTCCGATCGGAAATTGGCAAACGAGCCGCACGGCGACGACGCTGGTGCAGCCACTCGCCGGGCTATCACACGCGTCGCGGGCGATATCGAGAACTAGCGCCCTACTTCGGCCAGGCCTGGACCGTCTTAGCGTGGCGCGCCGCGCATTCAGCATATTGGCGCAGCAGCTCGATTGCCCAGACCTGCCATGCGTCGTAGTCGTCGGCGCCAGGCCGTTCGATCACCGGGCACGGCGCGGCCAGAGCGCTATCGAGGGATGCTTTTGTTGGCGGATTCGATTGCGGCATCGAGGTTGCGCACGCGGTCAGCATCAGGCACGCAACCAGCAGGCAGAGGTTTCGCATTGCGCAGCTCCTTGGTGAGCGCCGACATGCGCGGCGCCAGGGTGGATTGGATGGTAACGAACTCGGTGGCCGCCTTAGTAATGCGCGTGGCGTCAGCCTGCAGCGTGGTCAGCGCCAGTTCCGCCTGGCTGCGCATGGTTTCCGCGTGCGCCCGCTGCAGCTCGGCGATCTCGGCGTCACGCCGCCAGCCGTTCGTGAACCAGCCAGCGGTGCCGGCCAGCGACATTGCTAGCAGCAGGCCTAGGCCGGCCGCCAGCGCGCGGGACGAGGCGGCGACGGCCGGTGCGGCTGCTGCCGCTACGATCGGGATCATGGCAACCCCTTCAAGCAAAGCTCGCGCTCGGCCTGGCGCCGGCGCGTGAGTCCGCGCACTTCCTTGCCGCCGACCTTGTTCCACATGAGCAGCGCATTGCATGCGCCGACCATGTCGCCTGTGTTCGTGCGCCGCGCCATGCTCGATCCGCAGAAGCCGCTCACGCCGATGTTGTAGGCGACGTCGACGAAGGCCACCTTCTGGCCATCGGTCAGGCGCGCGAGCGGGATGCACATGGCGATGCCGGCGGCGTGCCGCTCGAGGTCGCGGTCTAGCTGGGCGAGGCACTGAGCGGGCGTGTACGTTTTGCCCCAGGCGGCGTTCTCGGTGGCACCGGTGCAGTACGTGAGCACGCCGGCCATGTCCCGATAGGTGGTGTACTTGGTGCCTTCGAACGGCGGCGTGAAGTTGAACAGCGCGGTCGCGGCCATGGCGCCGAGTAGCGCGACCAGGCCGCGCCGCTGGGTTGGTGCGCCCTTAACCATTGCCGGTCAGCGCCGGTTGCGCCACCATGCGCGCGAGCGCGCCGCCGAGCGAGGTCAGGCCGGCGGCCACCACCAGGATGGGCGCGGTGCCGCTGGCGTACAGGTGCATGCCGGCCTCAACAGCCGAAGCGATAGCAGCCAGCAGCGCGAAGCGTACCGACCAAAGTTTCGGGAACTGCGCGCGCGCGTCGTCGATAAATTTCATGGTTTCAGCTCCAGTGGGACATGCGGTTTTACTTCAGGGGCCTGCAGCCGCGCGAGCAGCTGGGCCAGGCGGACCTCGCGTTCGCGTCGCTCGAGGTCTTTTACTTGGCGCTCGATATCAGCGTGCAGTTGCTCGCGCTCGGCCTGCTGCCGCTCACGGGTATTGCGCTCGCGCGTGTACCAGGCGTTCAGCAGAAACGTCAGCAGTGCAGTGAAGATGCCGACGATGACGCCGGCCTGCGTCAAAGTCAGGGAGGTGGCGACCGTTACTGCGGCACCGGCGTAGCTGCCGACTTCCGGCGGGGTGGTCTTGCTGATGCTCATTGCTGCCTTTTGACGTAGCGTCGAAAAACACCAGTGTCCCCAGATGTCCTCAACAGTTCTTTAAAGAGTGAGAAAATCTATAGCCTTGTGGCACTTTCGCGACCAGCAGCAATCCCGTACCAATCACAGCTGGGCGGCATCAATGAACAGTTGGTCGGTCTGCTCATCATTCAAGCCTAAGATGGCCGCCATCATGGCGACGAATGGTGACTCGCGCTCCCAAGTAGGGCGGTAGTCCCATGCGTTCTGGACACGCCACTTGGTATCGGGGTCTTCGATCGCATCGATAGCAGGCTGCACGTTGGCGAACAACCCAGCGTTATAAAGCGCCTCCCGCCCCTGTCCGGAAGAAATTTGCTGCGGCACTGGCACCTTCTCGCCCTCTTCGATCGCCGCCTGTTCTCCTGGCGTGGTCGCTCGAACCGTCCATTGCTGGACCCAGGCATCGCCCACCGGCTTGATGGCGCCCAGCTCGACGATCTCGCCAAGCTGGGCAACTGGCCGCTCGCTGCGCAGCGGGTACACGCCGACCTCGGCCAGTGCGGCGTCGGTGATTACGCTCTCGAAGATGACGCTTGCCGATGCCCACAGCGCATTGCGGATCTCGGAATGCAAAGTAAAAACTTGATTGGTGGATGGCTGGTAGTACATACGATTCCTTAAATGTCCTGCGTGTTGGTTGACGGGTACTCGCGGCCAGAGCCCCAGATAATTCGGCATGCGCCACCGGCACCTGGCCTCGATATTGTGCTGAAACCGAGTCCGGGGGCTCCACCACCGTAAAGCCCAGGGCTGTATTGATCGGGTCCTGCAATTCCTCCTGAACCGGGGCCGCCTGCAGTTGGGCTGCTCCCGGTCCCGCTCACGCCTGCGGCGCCACTCGCGCCCTCGCCAAAGATTCCCACACCGCCGCCACCGCCGCCGAATCCTGAGCCGGTACCGCGCCCACCCGCACCGCCGCCACCGCCATTACCCGGCTGACTCGGGCTGTATGCATTTCCGCCACCACCGGAATAGCCGCCCGCACCGCCCCCGCCGCCGGCCTCTACTTGGTTCGACCCCTTGGCGCCACCGCTGCCGCCGTTGCCGCCACCGATGTTCGCGTCAAGCGCCGTACCACCGCCACCTGCTCCCGCGTTGTTCCAGCCCAGCTCGCCGCCGGTCGCCTGTAGGAGAATCGTCGCCCCACGACTGATGGTTGTAGACCCGCCTTTTGTAAAGGCAACGCCCGCCCCCACGGTGATCGTCAGAGTTTCGCCGGGCGTAACGGGAATCTTCTTCGCGTACCGCAAGCCGCCACCGCCGGCGCCGGCGCCTCCAACCGAAGAGTCATAGCGACTAGTGCCGCCGCCGGCCGCTATGCACAGCGGACTGATCGAAAAGACGCGCGCAGGAACGATCCACGAATAAGTGCCTGGGGTAGTCCATGCCACCTGTCCCGATGGACTTTTGATCGCACCGAACATTACTTTGAAAATGGTATCGTCCATATCGGCTCAGTTGTCGTAGGGCTCGGTTGCGACCATGCGCCAGCGTGTGGCGCCCTTGTTCGTCGTGACAAACAGCAACAGGTAGGTCTTGCCGGCCACGAACGAATAGACCACGTTGTTGACAGTCTTGACCGTGCTCGGCAGCGTTAGCGTGCCGCCCGTGTATGTCAGCTCGATGCCAAAGCTAAAGCCGTTGGTCGGGCACTTGTCAAACACCCATGCCTCACTTGCCGACATCGTGCGACTAAAGAAATTTGTGGTCGACAGGTCAAAGGTTGCGGAATCAGCCACGCGAGGCGTGAACGATCCCGTGCCGAACAGCGGCATCCACTGGCCCACCGTGTCGTTCGCTGGGTCGACCGTGCCGGCGCCAGCCACCTGGCGGCGGTACGGCTGGAAGTTCACCTGGCTGATTACCTGCGCGTTCTTCGCGTACGTCGTGCCGCTGACCCATGCCGGCGCGTTGGCACCTGCGATCGCAGCAAGCTTGGCTGCCTCGGCACTTTGTGCTGACTGTTCTGCGGCCAATGCTTTCGCGCCAGCAAACTCGGCCCGCTCGGAAACCTGCGAGCCAAATTGATTCAGCTCGGCATTGTAAGCAGGGAGCCTGCGGTAGAAGAAGCCCATGTTCTTATCGAAGGTCGGCTTCTCTTGCGAGCGATGAGGCAAGTCATTTGAATTCAAAAACTCAGTAATAGGCATTACACACTTCCTTCAATTTGCAGAGCCATGTCCGATTTCTTCAAACCCGGAATGACGATTTTGAAACTTCCGTATCGCCCGAATACTGCCGTGGCGCCATACGGCCCACCGATCCAGACGATCGGGCGTTGACGGATCTGGAAAAGCTTCCGCTGGATGTAGTCGATCTCGCCGTTATCTACCTGGACATCGACGCTCATCCGTTTTGCATATGGCCTGAGCTCGGTATTGGTCGTGCCATCGAAATTGAATGTCACACTGGAATAGTCTTTTCCCTCTGCTGACAGGCCGTACAAAGAAGGACCGAACTCATCCACTGCGCCGATGACCAACATTCCGCATTTCGGCACTCCACCTGGCTTACGGATCGCCACCAACACCAGCGCGTTGGCGTAAGGAGGCAGCGACGTGCTAACGAAATAGTCAGAGCGGTCGGCTGGGCGAAAGCACCAGTCGAAGTAGCTGCTGGTTCCGCTCGCCGTCACCAGACTCATAACTTCAGAAGCGACGAGCCCTTCGGATTGATCGACCACCGACAACTCGATTTCGTCGGCATCGCAGTTGCCGATGTACAGGCCCTCGCTGATTGCCTGCGGCGTCAGGACGATGAGAATTTCTTCGGGGTAGGCCGTTTGCGTGTTGTTGTATTGGTCGAGCATTGCCCAGCGATTCGTCGCGCCGCGCGGATTCCAAGCTGCCAGATCGGTGAGAGCTTTACCTTTGTTCGCATCAATGAGCGACTTGAACACGTTGTGCGTCGCAGGGTCATGGACAAGAGCGTCCTTCGCGTATGTCGCGGCGGCGCTGTAGTCTGGCTCAGTAATGGGCACGTTGGAGTACAGCAGGCCAGCGACCGAACCAACCACGTCAGCAGCGCGGGTGAGAGGTGTCACCCCGCTCGCGATATACGACGACAGCTTATCGCCGGGCGTCAGGTTCCAGCCCCACATGAATGCACCTGGCGCATTGATGCCAGCATATGAACCGTTACCATTTGCGTCCAGCAGCACGACGCGGCACAGCAATTTCGACGGGTAGGCCGCAGCTTGTGACACGATGCCGACGATAGAGCAGCGGAACCAGCCACCAGGCAGCGCTTGAATTTTCGCGCCACGCGATTCGATATATGCATCGCCGCCATCAATGGTTCCTGTCGCCAAATTGAAAGCTGCGACAAAACCGCCCGTGCCGCCAATCGAATAATAAAAGTCCAAGCGGATTCGGCTAACTGTGTCCGCCCGCGCAAACACGCTGAACGTGTATTTTTCTCCGTCGACGTAACTCCGACCGAAAACCTCTTGATCGAGATAATGAAACGCGGTAGTGGCAGTGGCCGCCAGCCGGTCTGCAGCCATGGCGCCATTGGGTGCCGCTGCTGCATTGCCGGCAATTGTGAACTGCGAACCACCATACGCGGCCCCATTGTCCAATTCTTCGGTGTAGCGCAGCAGTTGCGACGCCGCCGGCTCGATTAGCGCCCACGGCGCTTTGCTCAGGTCAGCGGGATCGTACGTCACACCCAGGGTGTTGGCTGGTACCTCGACCAGCGTGCCGGCCCCGTTGTACACATTTTTAACGGATGGCCGCGAGAACGACGTATCGCCCAGCGTGATTGGATCAACAATAATCATTTGATGCGTACCTTCGGTGAGCCGATCGTTTCCCAGCGGTCGAGTAGATCGGCCGTAACCATCGTGTTTTTGGCGATCGCGGCCAGTGCGCGCTCGAGCGCCTGGTCTTTTGTTTCGTTGTCCTTGCGCAGCTGGCGAACCTCTGCCGCCAGCGCTGCCGAGTTGTCGTTAGGATTGTTGAAGCGCGACATCAAGTCGCGTGTCTGGCTGGCATTGAAGATGCGCGCGGCGCCAGTGGCTTCCAGCTCCGGCCCGTTCTCACCAACGATGCGCCAGCCGCCGCCGTGGTCGCCGCCGGCAGCGTATCCAGGCACCTTCGTCTTGGCCTTGTACTCGTTGCTTTCCTTCAGGCCCTGCTCGATCGTGCCGTACGTCGTGCCGGCTGCGACACGTTCCATCCAGTACTTAAGCCCACCCGCATCGGCAGGCCGCCCGAACGTCGACTGGTACAGCGCCTTGATCTTCGCCTCCGACGAATTGCTGATAGCGCCCACAATGTCCGAGATCGAGCTACCGGCTGCAGCGCGGTCATTCCAGTACTTCATCCCGGCAGCGTCGGGCGCGCGCCCCAGCGTGCTCTGATAGGCGCTGCTGATCGCGCTTGCCGATGCGTTGACCGGGTTCGATGCCGCGGCCTGCACGGCCGAGTGCAATGCCAAGATTGCTTGATGAATAGACAGCGCAGTCGTGCTGATGCCGTTGAGCTGGTCGATCTGCTCCTGCTCACGTTCAAGCATCTGCTCGTATGAGCTCAGCTGGCTCTCCAGCGATTTAAGCGTACGCTCCTCGACCGACAGTGCTGCGTTCGAGAGCGAGGCCAGGTCGGCCATCGTGTTCTTCGTTGCGTAGAAATCAGCCTGATAATCGGCGAAGCTGGCGAACTGCGCACTGGCATCCTGCGTTAGTACGCTCAGGACGGCCTGCAGCTTGTCCGAGTCGGGCAGCATGCCGCCGGCGCGGGCGATCGCCAGGAAGCCCTGCAGATCGCTCTGAGCGCGCGTGCGCTCAATCACCTCGGCACCCGGGCCGCGCATGCCATTGATCGTGCTGCGCAGGCTATCCGAGACCGTGCGGATCTTGTTGGCCGCTTCGGTATGGGTAGCGACCTGCTTTTGAATGGCGGTACGCTCACGGTCGACGGCACGCTCCAGCACGGCGAACGCACTGTCGACGTCGCTCATCAAGCCGGCAGCAACATCCTTTGCCGACAGCGTCGCGTCCTTCTCGGCCTGCAGTGCCTGGATGCGATCCCACAGCGGACGGTTGCCCTCGTCCAGAGCGGCGCGCTCCCGGGCCAGCAGCTGCTCGCGCGTCATCGTGAGCTGGTCTAGCTGCTCTTGCAGCGTGGTGCGCTCCTGCGCGATCTTCTCCTGCGCTGCGGCCTCGGCCTGCAGCGACTGGATACGGTCCCACAGCGGGCGATTGGTGTCGTGCAGGGTATCGCGCTCTTTGGCCAGCAGCTGCTCACGCGTCATTGTCAATTCGTCCAGCCGGTCCTGCAGCGTAGCGCGCTGGTCCGCGATTTCCTCGAGCGACATGCTCAGGTCTTTCACGGCCGGATACACCTTGGCGAACGCATCGGCCAGGCTCATCATGGCGGTGAACTGCTTGGCACCCGCCTCGGTCGTCTTGTCGATACCAAGTGCTGCATTCTTGAACTCGGCACTGGTATCAACCCACGCCAGGCCCATGCCAGCGAGCTGATCGGTAACGTACTTTTGGATCGGTGCCAAGCGCTCAGCTTCGGTAAGGAAATTGTCAGCGAACGAACTCACCTGGCTGGCCAGCGCGCTGATGCCACCCGACATATCGATCAGCCGCTCACGCGCCGGCACGCTGGCGATGCCAGCCGCGCCGACAGTGGTGCCGATCGAAGCCATGATGGCGTCAAGGCTCTGGTAGTTCGACGCCACCCGGGCCAGCGTCTCGAGGTAGCCCTCACCCACTTTCTGGAACGATTCGAGGCCAGCCACGCCGGACGCGGCCAGACTATCGCCGACCTTCGAAAAGACGGCCTGCAGCTCTTCCTGGATCTCATCGTCCGACAAACCCTTGAGGCTGACCTTGCCGATGTCGACAACGAAGCTGCTCAGCTGCGCATTGAAGCTGTCCGCGCCCAGCCCAAGGATTGTGCCGGCTTTGAACACGGTGTCGTACAGCGAAGTCAGCACGCTGGAGATCTGGCGGTTTCCTTCGGTACCCAGCCCTTCCATCTTCACGCTGTTCTTGTCGCTGCCGAACCAGCCGCCGTCTTTCTTGACGTCGGCGTACTGGGACGCCTTGACGCCCCCGGCCAGGATGCTGCCGAAGCTCGACTTGTCCAAGGTGAAGCCGGTGTCTTCAACCGTCTGCTTGCCGCCGAAGACGCTGCCCAGTGCCTTGCCGATGAAGGTCTTGCCGATCACCGCGCCCAGCACCGCGCCGAGCGCCATGCCGATCGGGCCGCCAAGCAGCAGGCCGATCTGGCTGGCGCCCATGCCGACGTAGGCGCCAGCCATTGCGCCGCCCACAGCTCCGGCTGCGGCACCGCCAATGCCGACCGCCTTCGAGTCGAACGCGCCTTTGTTCATGTCCTTGCCGAAGTCACCGGTCACGCCGGTCGTGCGCACGAGCAGCGAGGCGAATTGACCAATTCCCGATTCAATGTTGCGCAGCGAGATCAGCATGTCGTTGTTCACACCGAGCGTGTCCTGCGACGACTGCTCGATCTCGGCGAGCGCGCGGGCGATCGATCCAGACTTTGCGTCCGAACCCAGCACGGTGCCGGTGCCCTGCGTCTTCTGGCGGGACTCAGACAAGCTCACGCTGCTACCGCCCGACACGCTACCGATGACCACGCCCAAGCCAGCGACGACGGCGGCCATGGCGGCCATACGGCCGAAGGCGCTGTACGGGTCGCCGGTGCCTTGATTGAGAACCGCAGCGATACCCTTCGGCACCAGCTCGGCCATCGTCATCGCGAGCTCGGCGGCGTGGAAGACCTTCGATACCGTCATCAACGCCTGGTACCCACGGCTCTGCTCGCCGAAGAAGCCAGCCGCAGCACCCGCCATGTCGCCGTAGCCGGACAGGCGGTTCTTAGTTTCCATCTCGTTGAGACGTGCGATATCGGCGATATACTTTTGTTCGCTCATGGCGCCGGTCAAACGCTCACGCTCTGCAGTAGCGCGGTGTTTGTCGATCTCGGCCTGACGCTTGCCAAAGCCGTCGAGCGTAGAGGTCAACGCAGACAGCGCAGTGCCAGCACCGCCAAGCGATTCGCGGAGGGCTTCACCGAACGACTGTGCTTTGGCGGGGTCGAGGAACTCATCCAGTTGTTCGATGGATTTCTTGCCGGCTTCGAGACCGTCGATCTTGCCGAGCGCGGTCGCGCTGCGCTGCTTCGCAGCAATCAGCTTATCGAGGTTTTCAATCTGCTTGAGCGTGAGGCCGCTGGATGACGCCTGAGTCCTTTGATACTCGAGCTCTGCCAACTCCATTGCCTCGATCTGGCCCTTCGTTTTCCCAAATGTAAGCGCGAGCTGCTCATTGCTGGCCGCTTCAGTCATTGCGCTTTCGATCGCCTTTGCAATGCTTGTGTCGTAAGCGACCATTGACTTGGTGTAAGACTCCAGCCCCTCGGCCGCACGCTTGTTCGCCTCAATCACTTCCAGCTTCGTCACAAGCTCTTTGCCCTCACTTTCCAGAAGGGCATACTGGATTGGTGTGAGCTTTCCCTTCATCTCGGCCAACAGCTCGGTGAGCTTGAGCTGCTCTTGCTGGCTGGCGGATAGTGATTCGCCAGCACTGAGTTCGAGATTGGCGGCAGCGATTTTCGCTTGGATCGCTTTCACCAGGTTCTGATATGCGGCGGCTTGCTTTTCAGCATCCTTAGAAGCATTGCCACCGTTCGATTTGTAGGCAAGTGTTTTCTTGCCAGGACCTTCCGCCGGGGCACCGGGAGCTGCGCCCTTCCCCTCATTCTCAAAGTATCCAGCCAGAGCACTTGAGAAGATATCGCCTCGCGAATTATAGAAATCCGACAGCTTCTTATTTGCCGTCTCCAGAACTTGGTTACGCTCAGCAACTGTCTTTTTCAGCTCCTCCAACGGAGAGCCGCCATTTGCAGCGCTATAGGCCATCCTTGCAGGCGAAGCCGTCCAAAGCACTTTGAGGTCAGCGGCCACAACCTGGACGCTGCTTGAGATCGCGGAGAAGCTGCGAACTGCCAGCACGGCAACGTCGGCCACGCGAGCAATACCCATTGCAGTCATCTTGGCCCAGTCAGCGATTTCGCCACTGTCGATTAGACCGTCTTGTTTTTGTATGACATCAGAAAATCCTTTAGCCAGTCCGGACAAAGCGGGCAGTGCGGCTGCGGTAATAGCTTCGAACGCTTCGTCGGTGCGCACACCCAACATACCAAACTGGTCTTGTAGGGAGGCGACTTGGGTAACCGACTCGGCAGAGATCGTTGAGAAGCCATCGACGGTTTCCGCCAGATCATTCATAAACGGCAGCAGCTTTACGCCGGACTCCTCGAACAGATCATTTGCTAGAGCGGCTTTGCCGGATCCATCGGCATAATTTTGCAAGCTCTTCGCTACCTCAATGAATACTTGTCCAGGATCGCTCAGCGTATTTGCAGAAATGCCGAGGACGGAAAGCGCCTTTGCTGTCTTGCTTGATTTATCATCGAGAGTGGTTAGGCCGCGTGCGAGCTTAACTAGGGCAGGATCTACCGTGCCTCCAAAATCGGCGCCAAACGCTTTAGCAACTTTCTGGATTTGCGACAAACTCTCGACGGTGGAGCCGATCTTTTGCGAGAGGTCATCGAGCTGGCCCATGGAATCCATGACACCTGTGATCCGCGCCGCCAGGCCGGCGAGCGACACGCCTGCGACGGTGAAGCCAGCGACATTGCCAATGGTGGACTGAAGGTTTGAATAGCGATCGCCGAGACTCCCGAGCTGCCCCGAAATGCGCTCAAGCGATTCACCGTTCATACGGCGCAGTGCGTCGCCGACAGACTCGATCCGCCGCTGGCTTTCTGCCGCACCTTCTACGGCCATCTCAATAAGTGCGCGCGGCAGTGCCATCGTCCTGTTCCTTAATTCTTGCGTTGACGTGACCACTCTTCGAGGCACGCTCTTTCCATCATTTGAATCAGAAGAAACGTATGCTCACGGGCTTTCTTCTTCAGGCCGCGTAGCCGCATACATGTTTCCACTCCTGGGTAGTTCAAACCTGTAGCACCACCCATACCGGCGCTCCACTGGGTTTGCACCGCAAGCCACATGTTGAAAGGCTCATCGTTCTCAGGCCAGAGCCAGTATTCGTCTTCGTTCAGCGCGATGCCGCCCTCGGCGCAGAGACCGAAGGCGGCAAGCGCATCGTTCACGTGATCGTGTTCGGCCGGCTCATCGTGACCAAACTCGATTTGGCCGCGCGCCAATAGGCGCACGACCTCGGTCAGTTTTTTGCGACTGCGGCCACCTGCTCCAGGTAGGCGTGCATGATCACGACCGGCATGCCGACGTTGTCGATCAGTTCGTCGAACTGTTCGGGCGTGAAGTCCTGAGCGACACCGGCTTCATCGAGGACGCTGTCCCAGCCTTCGGCGATGTCACGAACGAACTTCTTCACGTCGCCTTTTTTGTCCTTCATGGCAACGTCGATTTCGTCTTGGCTCAAACGCTTGCAGTGAAGCTTGAAGTCGAAGTTGACTGGCTTGCCGCTTTCATCGGGGAGGGTTCCCTTGACGGTGACGGCGAGTTTGTTGCGTTTGATGAGTTTGATTGGCATAGCGTTCTTCTTTCAGTTATCGATGGATTGTTTGTTACAGGACGACGATGCGCCACTCGTCGTTGCCGTTGACCGGGACCAAACGCACGTCGAAGCCGATCAGGCGCTTGCCGTTCAGTTCAGATTTTCGCGGGTTGGTCAGCTGGGCCGCGGGTGCGAAGACGAGGACCTTGTTGCCCGCAGCAGTGCCGATGGTGAAGCCCAATGCCTGCGTCTCGTTGGCCTTGACCGACGCCATCATCGCGACCTCCTGCGCCGCCGTCAGTTCCAGCTCAATCGTTGCAGTCGACTGGCGATCCGAGATATCGACGGTCTCAGTGCTGAGCATTGCGCTAAAGTTCACCACGTTGCCGAAGTTCAGCTCGAGGCCCGTACTGTTGTAGACGGTGCCGCCACTGAGCGCGCCAGCAGCGTACATGCCGCCGAGCGTGATGTCGATCACGTTCGCCTTGGTCATGGCTACAGGCTTTTTCCATGGCATAAAGACGCCGGTGGCGTTCGGTGTCGCCGCGATGCCGCCGTCTAGACCAGTCCACTCAAAGCGCAGCATTGGGCGTTCGCCCACCTTCGCAGACAAAGTGCAGTTACCCATCGAGTCCAGCAGCTTGTGCAACGCGCCATCGTCGTAGTAGTACTGGGTGAGCATCTTGAGCGACGTGGACACTGGGGTGTATTCCACACGCGCCGGGGTAGTCAGCATGCCTTCGGCCACGGCACAACCTTGCAGCAGCTGGCCCCATGCCGGCGCGGTACCGGCCACGCCGGAACCAGCCAGCTCGACCCCATAGGTCAGCTTAACGCTGGCCGGGCCGACGAGCTGCTCGCTACCACCGAAGTAACCACGGATCAGCGAGCGGTCGATAGCTTGCGCGTCGAGCGGCGTGATGCTGCCTTCGGACATAAGCACAGCATTGGCCGCGCCGGTTGGCACCGCATCCAGGCCGGGGGTCGTCTGCACTTTGGCAGTAACGAGGGTGTTCCTGATCAAGCGGGGCATCGCTTACTCCTGGTTGGCCGTGCTGTCGTACTCGACAGCTGCGGCTGGGGTTTCGTCGGCAGGGGCTGGGACCGGGTCATTGGAGACCCACTCCCACGAGTCCCGGTCGAAGGTCCAGGAACCGCCACCAGGTGGCGGCGGGATCTCGCGCTCGTGCGGCGCGGCTTGCGTCTTGTCGATATTCATGTCAGCTCAATGTGAAGTTGCTGGTGCGGTGATCTGCGGTATAGGTGAGTCGAACCCACCCGGTTTTCTTTCCGTCTGTCGTGTTCTCAGCTTCGACGCCGATCACTTGCAGATCGGAGACGACGCCGTCCAGTGTCGAATTGGCGGCCAGGCGTTCAAACACCGCCTTGAGCAGCGGGTCGACCGCGAGATCGCCGCTCTCACTCGTTCCGCTTGCATAGCATTCGACGGTAAGACGGGTCGTCCAGTCGATGGGCGCTCCGTTGATCGTGCCGCCAGTTGGCACAGACTGATCCCACTGCACGCTGATCGCCAGCTTGTCCTGCTCTGGCACTGCCATGGCCCGTGCGCGGTAGATCGCGTTGCACACGGGCGGCTGCGCTTCCAGCGCCGTGATGACTGCACTCACGATGTTTGCGAACGCGGTCCTCATGCGGCCACGGTCAGCGTGAGGATGGTCAGGCCGGTGTTGTCCGGGTCGGCGTCGACGATCTCGTAACGCACTGCGTCGATCGTGATCTGCTTGCCAACCGGCTCGGCCATCACAGCGCTGCTCGCGACTGTGACGACCGGGCTGCTGGACGCCACACCCATGCCGAGCTGCGCTTCGCTGGCCAGGTTGCGGAAGATGCCAGGCACAACCGCGTCGCCAATCGTCACCTGCTTATTAGCTAGGTGGTTCAAGACTGCGCTGTTCGCGGCCAGCTGGAGGTTGGCGAAGAGCATGCGCGTGGGTTAGCGAATGACGCCGTCGAGCAGCACGGTCGCGGTAGTCTCGGTGCCGCCCTTGGCGGCGGCCAATGCGCCGACCAGGGTATTGTTGGTGGCAGTCGTGGTCAGACGCTTGGCGGTGTTGTCCCAATACATCTTGGCCCCGGTAGCGCCGGTATCGGTCTGCACGGCGGTCAGCGCATAGACACCGAAGCGGTTGACCTCGACCTCTGCACCCTGCACAGCGTCGCCGCAGGCAACGCCAAAGATCGCGCCGACCAGCACAGCTTGGCCACCCAGCAAGTTGGCCGGGGCAATGACGGTCAAGGTACAACCGCTCTGGATGAAATTTCTCATGTTCGATTCCTGTGGTAGATGGATGGGCTTACAGCAGCGGCTTACTTGCCGACGCCTTCGTACAGGCCACGGTGGTCAACGGCCTTGGCCGCGAAGTCCAGGCGGCACTTCCAGGTCACACCGTCAACTTCGAAACCATTCTGGCTTTCGATGACCGGGCCTTCCGCGCCGTCCAGGTAGCAGTACTCGACGGTGTCGACCTGGCTGTTGCTGCTGGCGAGGAACCATGCCGTTTCGCTCATGCCGTCCAGAACTGGTTCGACGATCGGCTCAACGGCGGTGCGACCGCCGATGCGGAATTCGTTGATGTCACTTTGCTTGGCCGGCACGTAGTTCGCGCTGGTCAAAGCGTAAGCATCCTGCTCAAGCGAGGCAGGGACGATCAGGAAGTTCGGCGCCAAGTTCAGCTCTTCGCCTGCCAGACCTTTCTGCAAACGCATGGCTTTACGGCCGGCCTTCAGTGCGTCCAGCGTCAGCAGAGAGCCAGCGCCCGTCGCGATGTTTTTGTGAGCTGCGTCGAACAGCGGCTTGCCATCGCCCATTACTGGATTGCCAATAAGCTGGCTGTACACCAAGCGGTTTTCCAGGCGGCTCGAACTTGCGCCGAAGGCCGAGACCAGGCGCTCGAATGCACGCAAGTCGTCGTTGATGATGGCTTGGCGGGTGAGCGACACCATGCGGCCATACGTCACGAGACCGTAAGACGTGCCCGCGTCGACCATCGTTCCGTACTTGAACTCGCCGTGCTCATTGGTCCGGAGCAGTTCTGGCGCGCCAGACATCTGCACGATGTTGATGTTTTTGAAGTCAGGCGCATTCGGCGCACGGCGCGCCCACTGCGTGTACGTGCCTGCGTTCTCAGCGTAAGCATCACGCATGCGTTTGTTGGCAACGTTGCCAAACAGAGCTGCGAAGTCGCTGGTGCCGTGCATGCCCGCCGAACGGAAGTTCAACATATTCGTGGCCAGCTGCATGCGATCCATGCCACGTGTCGAGACACCGCGCGCTTCCAGGAAGTCACGACCCAGTTCGAGCAAACTCATGCCACGGAATTGGGCGCCGTTCTCGGTCATCTTCGTGCGGGCGTACACGCGGTGCATGATCGCTTCTTCCATGCCGGCCATGCGCGTTTGCTCCACGTCGCCCACCAGCTGGATGCGGGTGTTCTGGTGGCCACCGCTCGTGGTCGAGTTGCGGGCCATCTCGTCCAGCACGGCGGCGCGTGCTTGATCGACGGAGCTACCACCACGGATCAGACCGGGGGCCAGATTGGTGACGCCGTGACGGGCGCATAGATCGATGATGTCAGCCGAGCGGGCGACGGCGTCCTGCGCGGCGCGCGAGGCGACGTCGTCGGTAACGGCCGGGGCAGCGGGAGCTGGCGCCGACACGGGAGCCGGGGCTGGTGCAGGCGCAGGGACGGCGCGGGTTGGATCGGCAGGCGCTGGATTCGGGGCGCCCGATTGGGTAGCAGTGGTCATGTTGTCGTCCTGGTTGGATAAAGCAGAAAGGGCGGGCGCCCGGGTGATGAATTCGCATGGGTGACCGTCCTGCGGCGCGCTGCGCGAACTTGCGCCAGCGTCGAACGGGACGGTCACGAAACTGATCTCGTACGGCTCCCACGCGACGGCGCGGTACAGCGGCACGTTGATGCCATCGGTACGGTCGATGGCGCGGGTAATCTCGTACTTGGAAACGCGGTAGGTGAAGCTGATCCCGCGAATGATGCCGGCGCGGATGTCGCCGATGATGCCGGCCAGCTCGGGGCGGGTCGAGAGGCGCAGCGTTGCACTGCCCTCGCCGTTCTGGATGCTGCCACGGATGGCGATACCAATGATCGACTTGAGACCACCGCCGATATCGTGGTTGTCGATAACCTGTACAACGCCCTTGTCGAAGCGCGTCATATCGACGGCTTCAGGCGTAACGACCAGTTCTTCTTCGTATTGAGTATCGTTGTACCAATCCCAGCGACGGCCCCTTGCGCCAGTCGTCCAGACAACGTCAATCGTGTTGTCGGCTTCGTTAAACGTGGATGGGACGAGCTCCGCGCCGCGCGAGAGCGGCGGCATGTTCCGGGGATCGGTAGCGGCGCGGGTAGCGTTCGGCTGAGTGGTTGGCGTCGTCATATCCGCATGATGCGGATTTCCGATTCTCAACTCTTTAAAAGCTGAGAAGAATTTCTAAGCAGCTACTTGCCAGCGGTGACAACGTAATAGCGACCGTCCTTGAGAGTCATTGTCTTCGGTGCCAGACCACCATTCTGCGCACTGTCCAAGGAGCCCAACTTAGTTTTCTCCCGCTCAACCGCTATGCTCTCGATCCGGTCAGGTGGTGGTCGGCCAACATCGGCGACGGGTACTACCGGCATCCTCGGAAATTTGGAAGCATCGATCATCAGTTATCAACCCTATTAAATTGCATGCTTCGGTAGAAGCGTTCGCCGTTGGCGCAGTCGATGCGGAAATCACAGTAATTGACTCCAGCCGGAAGCGTGTCCATCCCGCCCAGTTTCACCAGTATCAAAGGACCCTGAATCTCGGCCGGCACAAGTTCAACTACACCGACCGGAAATGCTTTCACCGCTGTAGCAGTTGTATTGCTGTCGATCAGGTCATTACCGATGTCGGCCACGTAATAGCTTTGGTCGTCGGCATCTTTATTGATCCACCATGCCCCGACCGGTTGCTTGAACCAGACCGTGCGGTCGAACCGCTCGCCGTTCGCGCACGTAACGCGGAAGGTACAGTAGTTAATCGCACCGGTCGCGGCATTAAACCCGCCCAGTTTCACCGCGATTAGCTTGCCCTGGATGACGGGCTCCTCGAGCACTGTGACGCCGGCCACGATCCGTTCCACCGACGTAGCAGTGGTGGCGCGCTCGTCCAGGTCTATCGTGATGTCGGCCACCCAATAACGCTCATCAAGCGGGTGTTTTTCGCTCCACCACCGCCCTACTTCCAAGTACGGGGCATTCGGCGTAACCGCACCCGGCACAGTGCCAAACGCTACCACGCGGGTTCCGCCAGGGAACGCGACCCGGCGGGACTCAGCAACGGTCGCCGCGACGACCGCATTCTGCGCAGGCTGCTCGGCCAACGTGGTGAAGCTCTCCTCCAGCGGCGTGGCGCGGTTTCCAGCGGCGTCGAAGGCGCGCATCCGCACCGAGTGCGCGGTGTTTGCAGGCCGTTCAGAAACCACGACCGACCGGGCAGCATTGGCGATCAGGCTATAGCTTTTGCCGCCGTCGATGCTGTATTCATAGCCTGCGACGCCAACTGCATCGGTAGCCGCTGGGCACGACAGCGTAGCGCCCGACGTGGTAACAGCGGACACCGTAATCTTGCCGACCATCGCTGGCGCCGTGGTGTCGCCCCCTGGAACCGGCATCTCCCAAATAACCGAATTGGGCTGCGCCTCAAAATCAGGCAGCAAGCGCAGTTTATTATCCAGCCGGAGCGCGGCCTGGTCTATGTACGCGCCGCTGTACGCACCCGCCGGGTGCGTGATCACGTACTTTTTCCACGTCGCACCAGAGTCGGTGGTGGTGAAAAGGTACAGCTGGTTTGCAGTGCCCAGCGTGGCCGGTACGTTGTCGTCAGTCGTCGCAGCGGTGACGATGATCTTCCCGTTGTGATACGCAACATGCGGCGTGCCCGCGTCCTGCAGGCCGTTGTGCGCCATCAGACGTGTGCGCACCCACTTGTTGGTTGTGGTGTTGTACTTGGCTACCCACAGGCTGCGGAAAGCTTCGTCCGGGTGCTGCCAGCTTGCGACCAGTAGCGGCTGGCCATCGGCGCCAATGCCGATGCGCGCTACACTCGAATTGTGGTTGTAGTTGTTATTCGGGAACGCGATGTCGCTGTCGTCGGTGCCACTGACCAGGGGCAGATTCAACGCCTTGCCGCGCATGGTCGTGAACGTAGCCCCGCCATCCGTCGACTTGATCAGATTGATGTTCTGGCGCGGGTAGCCCGACATCGTGAATGGTCCGTCGCCCTGCAGGAACTCCGTCGTGACGTACAGCGTGTCGACGCTCGTAAAGGCGATCTCCATACCATACGAGCCAAGATACGAGGCCGCGTTACCAGCGAGGAAATCAGCACCTTTGCGGTCGAACGTGGCGCCGTTCCATTTGTAGATGCCGGCCAGGTAGCCATTGCCGCGCGCGCCCATCCACATGCTGCCGTCGAACTGGTTGCGGAAGAAGCGGCGGTACGAGCAATTCGTGTCCAGGCCGGTAGGCGCGATTGTTGCGGCGAGCGCCGAAATGTCTTCAGTGGGCGATGCCACGCCCCTCCAGGATGTGTGGTGTGCCTCGCCGTAAGCGATGACCTTGCCGTCATCAGTCACGCACACGCTGCCGTCCCGGTGCCCGATAGTCGTATCGTGCGTGCCGGTGGTCAGCTGAACGTCCTGGATCATCTCGTACGTATTCTTGTTCAGCTTGGCCAGACGCGATTGCTGCACGCCGCCAACGGTCACAGGGGCAACGACATAGACCGCGGTGGCCGTAGTCCAGATCGGCGTGTACAGCGACAACAGCGAGATCACCTTGGTGCCTGAGTACGGCGTGTTGAAGCTCGTCGGCGACAGGCTGCCGGCAGGCGAGACGCTCGCTTCAACCAGCGCAGGCGTCGGAACAAGCTCGAATCCTCGGATGCGCATCGTGCCGCCCACGGAGTCCTGCTGGCGGCCAATCTTGAAGTGCGAAATCCGGCCCGCATCTTCGCGAGTAAAAGAAAATGGTAGCTGCGACCGCTCAACAATGCCAGACCCTTGCGGCGGAACCAGGTTAATCACCTTGTTCGCATAGACAGGTTTTGAAGAATCAGTCCACGGCTCATAGGCACCGTAGAATCTAACCGATGCAGGCGATGGTTGGCCCGGCGTGCCGGCCATTGACCACAGCACATAGACGTCATACTTCTGCCCCACGACCGCAGCATCTGCTGTGAAATGGATTTGCCCCTGCGCGTTCGGGAAGGCGTAGGTGGTCACCCCATCGACGTCGTTGGCGGTATATGGCGAACCGGTGCTGACTGCCATCTTGGATGGCACGATTGTAATTGTGGGGTTAACGACGTCAGTACTCATCACGACACCTGACTATAAATTGCGGTGCCCGTACCGGCAGCGGTTAATTTCAAACGGCCTGCAAAATTCATTCCGTGCCTTATAGCTTGATGGTTTTCATTTGCCCGCGGCGTTCGTACATCACCTTGGTGACGCCGAGGTTGCTGAGCATGTTCAGTGCGCACTCGTATGTCACACGATCGATCTGTCCGACGGCACCGTGCACGTACACGGTCGTGTCGGTTAGGTGGCTCACCGTGATGATTCCTAGGTACGCTCGACGTGCCTCGTAGCCGCCCGGGCTGTCGTAGACGCGAATGGTCGAAACGGCCGTGGCCATGTGTAGGTGTGTCATGTGGCAGCATTATCGGCAGGCGGTGTCGGCATATTCCCCCGCTGCATAAACAGCATCGTGTCGAGAATGCCCAACTCCTTCAGCCTGGCGATATCCTTCGCGAGCTCGGTGTACACGACCTCGGGGTCATAGCCGCGTTGCCGCAGCTTTTCGCTGAAGCTGGACAGGCCACCGCTGATCTCGGCCAAGTCGGCCTGCACGTCCTGCTGCGGGTTTACGTAATCCCACTTCGGAGGGCTGAAATCGACCGCCTTGTCACGCGACTTGATCTGGCCGGCCAGGTACGCATGCTCAATAAACGCGTCATGGATTGGTGTAAGCAGCTTCGGTATCAGCGTTAGCCATTGCATCTGCGTGACCGAACGCCGGAAGTCCAGCATGCGTACGCGAGCACTGCTAAAATTTACCGAGCTCATGTCGCCAGTCAGCATGTGATACGGCACGTCGATGCCGGACGCGATCAGGTGCAGCTGGAATTTGACGTACTCGACGTAGCCCGGTGCGGCCTTCGGTTCAATGACCGTGAAGTTCATACCTGGCGGCATGCCGACGATGTTACCTCCGCCTAGTTCGCCTAGGTCATGGTGGCCGCTGGGCTGACCATCGCCAGCGTTACCCATGCCTGCCGGGTTCTCAACGCCGTTTAGGTCGCCGCTGGCCAACACCGACATCCGGGTTTCCAGATTCTTGCGTGACATCTCTGCGTCTTCGTACAACTGCAAGTCGCGTACACGTGCGATCACTGGCGCGAGGCGCGTGAAGCCCCTGCCCTGCCCCGGCCGGCCGGGGTTGAACAAGTGAATGATCTGATTCGCCGGCACGCGCTGGCTCTGCGAACGACCGCGCACGGCAGCAACATCGCCCGGGTGCTGGTCCCACAGGTAGTACGCGGCCACTGCTCCGAGCAGGTCGTACTCGATGCCGTTGATAATCGAGTTGCCGTTGAGAGTTCCCGACCGAGCGCTGTCGAGCCAGTCGATTTCGAGCAGCTGCAGCTGGAGCGGGACCGCCATGCCAGAGCTGGCACTGCGAGTGCGCTTGCGCACCAGCACTTCACCGTCCTGCTCCATAGCCGTGTAGGCAGCCTTCACTAATCCGAAGAAATCGAAGCGCCCATCGGCATCACAAACTTTGAACCATTCAGTGAGCAGCTCGTTGATCTTCTCTTTGTCGCGCCCGGTAGCGCGCGGGATGATGCCAGCGCCGACTGTCGCCACCGCCAGGCTATTAAGGCCAGCCCAGATATACGGAACGTTCTGCACAAGCGCACGCGCTTTGCTGCGCAGCGCCTTGGCATCGGCCTGGTGATCGGCGTTCGCACTCGCGCCGGCCCGGCGTGGGCGCCAGGTGTCGCGTGGGCTAGCAGCTTCGTACGCGCGCTGCAGTTGGCGACGCGCAAAGTGGCGCGCGATGCCGGCCTGCGGACTGACGAAGCCGATGACGCGATCAATGAAGTTCGCCATCAGTCGCCCCGACTCGTTGTGAAGCGGTAGCCAAAGATGTAAGGAACGGTGCGCCGGACACCACCGCTGACGACCTGCACCGCATGTGCTCGGGCAGCGATCAGCTGCGCCGTATTCTGATACGTAATGCGCCGCCCGTCGAATTCGACCGAGAGTGCGCCGGATACGATCGCGGCGTCGAGTGCGTCAATGTCTGATTGGGAGATAGCCATGCCGCCCACGGTAGCGGCATAGCTGTTTTGATTCTTTAAAACTTGAGAATTATTTTTTGCTGCCCGGCTTCTTAATTATTCGGTACACCGACGCCGTGCTGATGCCGAGCTTGCGCGCAACCTCAGCCACGTTGCGCCCGGTGAAAAGCACAGCAACCTCTGCGGCGATGCGCTCACGTTCGTACTGTGATCGTCGAGGGATGTAGGTCAGGATGCCAGCGAACTCACGACGCGCGAGCTGCTTGAGCGCAGGCGCACGCTGGCGCATCTCTGGGAATTCTCGCTCGATGAAATCGAAGATGGTGTCGATCAGGTCTGCGTTGTCAAGCAGAGCAGCGGTCACCACTGCCTCCCGACTGGCCGGCGCTGGTGGGGTAATGGGGTCGAGGGCGGTTTCGGTTTCCATGGTTCGTGTGCTGGTTGCGCTGTTGTAGTTGGTAGTGGCGTGATTGCAGTAGCGGGCTGGTCCCCATCCGGGGCTGGCTGGTCGACCGGGTCGGCATCGTGGAACAGGTCGGAAGTGACAGGGTTGACCTTCTCGCGCACCAGCTGCCACTGGTGGGGAGTCTTCTTGTGCAGGCCGAGGTACTGCGCGGCGGCCAGGTTGTAGACCATCAAGTCGCCAGCCTCGTTGCGGGCGCTCTTCTTCTTCTCCCACACGGTGACTTTGCGGCCGCGCTTGTAGACGGTGATGCTGTACTCGGCGGTTAGCTGGTCGTAATAATCATCCGGCAGGCCGTCCGGGAAGTGGGTTGCGCCCGGGCCGTCGGCCAGGTGGTAGCGACTGGCCAGGTAATCCTTGGCCGTGTCGGTACCGATCAGCCACAGCTTGGCGCCGTGCGGCATGACCTTGCCCATCCAGTTCACATCAACCAGCGTCGGCTTGGCCGACAGGATCGGCTTGTTGTAGGTCGACGCGCCCTTGATCGCGTAGATGTGGCGGTGCTGGCGCGTGCGCGTGAAGTTGTAGACGTCCTGTGTATTGGCGCCGCCCGAGTCAATGAAGGTGGCGGAGATGCCAAGCATGCGCCCGCCGGCGTGTTGGTATCGGCCCAGCAGCAACGCATCGAGCGAGTCCCACGTTGCCTGCTCTGTCGGCGACCCCGACACCACCTGGTAGTCAACGATCCAATCCTCCATACCTTCGCCCCAGGCCACGACCTTGAGCTCAAGGCGGTCGGGCTGCGTGTCGACAGCAGCGGTCAGGATCAGGCCCTTCATCGGCACCGTGCCCAGCTTGTAGCCGCCCGCCCGGGCCTTGAGTTCCGTGGCCTTGGTCTGTTCCTTCTTGCGCTCCCAGCACCGCGCCAGGCGCGTGTTGTAGAACACGATCATCAGCTCTTCGCTGCCCTCGTCCAGCTTGGCCCTGGCAGCGCGGTACTCGCGCAGCAGGGCAATCCAAGTGAGCCAGCCGTACGGCGCGAACATCGCGCTGATCGTAAAACTGACCGTCTCCCCATCACCGGGTACGCCGGCCGACCAAGCGCCGCGAGCGAACATGCGGTTCTTGTCGGTTTCGTACATGACCGCGCCACACGCACTGCACGGGTAGATCGCTTGGCCGGCGTCGTCCTCATCCAGGCGCTCGAACACCAGTGGCTGCTCGTGGCCACAGTGCACGCAGTCGGCCAGCGCCTCCTGACGCGTGCCCTGCAGGTACAGGTTCTCAATGATCGACTGGCCGGTGATCGTCGGCGAGCTGGGGAAGTAGCTCTTGCGATTACGCTCGAACGACGTCTGGCGGGCCTTCGCCAGCTGGACCGGGTCACCCTCGCCGTTCACGTTGGTGTTGGCGCGGTCGACCTCATCGAACAGCACGCGGCGCGCCGGGATCTCAGACAGGTTGGCAGCCGCGCCGGCGGTGACGATGTGCAACGAGCCGCCGATGTATTCCTTGGTGTCTAGCGTGTTGACCGAATCGCGGGAGCGCGGCGCGGCCACGCGATCCCGCACCTCAGGCACAGCGGCGATGGTCTTGCTCACGCGCGCGCTGGTACGCTTGGCAAGCTTGCCGGTCGGCAGGATCCACAGGAAGTTGGCCGGCGATTGGTGCACCGTGGAACAGAACCAGTTCAGGCCCACCTGCGTTTTGAGCATCTGCGATGCGCCCATCAGGGCGACGGTCTTGCACCAGTGCTTGTCGGACAGCGCGCGCATGACCTCGCGCGCATGCGGCGTGCGGTCGGTGCGGTACTTGCCCGCCTCGTTGGCGCCCGACTCTTTCGGGATCACCATGTGCAGGTCCGACCATTCATCGACCGTCATGTTCGGATCCGGCTGCAGCCCGCGCGCTATCGCCGGGCGCAGGATGATGGCAGCTGAGGCGAGGCCTATCATCCGGCATGCTCCTCGAGCTGGACGTCCAGGCGCTCGTTGAACGTGTGCGCCATGCTCTCAAGCAGGATGCGGTGCTCGCGCTCGATTACTTCCTCGCACTCCTCGGCGGTACGCAACGGCGCCACGTCGGCGGCGATGCGGCGGGCGCAGTTCAGCAGCCCGTCGCGCAGCGCGCGCGCCGCTTCAAACACAGCCGAGTCAACATCGTCCTTGAGCAGGAACTGCCCCGTCATCTCGGCCAGCTTGATCTCCGCAGCTGCTGCCTCCGCTGCCTCCCGGCGCGCGCGGCTCGTGTCGTAGCCTGGGACCTTGGCGACAGACTCCGCACCTCCCGTACCCGCCGGAATGTTGGGCTGCGCCCCACTTGCCAGGGGGTCAGGGCGTTGGCCGTTCGCGCGCGGGCGGGTATGTTTTTTGTAGAGGTGCGTCGCGTACTCCGGGTCGACCTTCCCATCGGCCACCGGGATGCTGCACCTGGTCACCGCGTCGTACGCGGACTGGCGCGAGATGCCTTGCAGCTTTGCCCACTCGGCGACGGTTGTCAGGTTTTGCGTCATATTT